>AUXO018438589.1_pt1 | contig 27605 bp, 22 predicted proteins | sample 768731 | NCBI WGS metagenome assembly AUXO01 (sample SAMN02715735, study PRJNA202380) | gut metagenome | biome: sheep rumen | host: Ovis aries | place: New Zealand: Palmerston North
ACAAAAAAAGAATTAAAATTCAAAATATTTTAATTCTTTATATTTTTCACAATCAAGACCAGTTAAATAACTATTATTTTCGAATATTTTATCTAAGTCAATTTCTTTTCCACTTAAATAATCAAAACTAGCACATACCATTACTTTAGCTTGCTTAATAGCTTTAACATATAAATCTATAAATGATTCTTCGCTAGTCATATCATATAGTGCTGGATTTCTCCACATACGATTATCAGAATTTAAAAAATTATGTTTATCTTCTAATGGATAGTGGTAACTAACTGCTTCAAATCTATATGTTCTTCTAGTAGTAAAAGTATCAATTGTTTTATAAATTATTCTTTTAATTCCATAAGGATCTCTTCTAAATAACATTAAATCTCTTTTCATTTGTTTCAATGACTTATAGTATATCCAACTCATATCTTTAACATTATATGTTTTAATAAATACTTGATCAATTAAATAATCTAAATTAATTGAAAATTCTCTAGTATCAAAACAATATTTATCAAGTCTAAATTTATAAGGGTTACTTTTTTCTCTACGTAAAACCATGTCATTATCAATAAATGTCTCCATAAAAGCATGAATATTATTATATTTATAAGTACTAGGTACTTTCTTATCCATAATACCAGTTTTATATATTACGAATGGATGAACAGTTGAGTCTAATACAAAATGACAAATAAATCCCATTAAAAAAGAACAGCACTCTTTATCAGTAATTAATTTCTTTTCTTTCATTATTTTTAAAGTATTAATAAAAAAGTCTTTAGTTTTATTTTTATGACAATAATCATCTAAATCTCTAATTTTCTTTCCAGGAAAAATTGAAATTAAGTTATAAAACATAAGTGGGTCAAAAGCTTGACCAAACATACGTAGTCTGCTAGGCTCTATTTTTTTCTTAATAGTTTCCGGTAAGATATCGTAGACATCCATTGTAAAATAAGAATGTGTAATTGTTGCTGGCATATTATCCCCCCTGACTACCAGTAATACTAAAAATATTATAACATATATTCTTCATGAAAATTTCATACTTTTCCATTAAATTATATGGTATAATCAATAATAGGTGAGAATATGATACAGAAGCAATTTAAAAACTTAGATGAACAAGTAGATATTTTTAAAAGTAAAGGTCTAGTTATCAATGATGAGAAGTATGCAAAACAAGTGTTATTACGTGAAAATTATTTCTTCATAAATGGATATAGACATTTATTTCTTGTGTCTGAAACTAATAGGGTATTTAAACCTGGAACTACATTCGAGGAACTATATAGCTTATTTTTATTCGACCGTTCATTCCGAAATATCTTATTTAAGTATTTACTAGTAATTGAAAATAACTTAAAATCTGTAACATCTTACCAATTATCTAAAAAGTATGGTTACCGTGAAAGTGATTACTTAAGACCGAAAAACTTTACTTCCGCACCTGAAAGACAAAGACAAATTAATGATCTTTTAAAAAAGATGAAAAGACAAATAAGAATCAATGGATCACAACATAGTGCAACACAACATTATCAATCAAATTATGGTTACATTCCATTATGGATTCTTGTTAAAGTATTATCATTTGGAATTGTTAGTGAAATGTATTCTATTTTAAAAAGTGAAGACAAAAAAGAAATTGCAGATGCATATCATATTGATGTAGATGTATTAGGTAACTATTTACCTATGTTAGCAAACTATAGAAATCTTTGTGCACATGAGGATATTCTATATGAAAATAGAACACAAAAAGTAATTGATGACACCGTTTATCATCAATTACTAAAAATTCCAAAAGTTGATGATGAATACACTAAAGGTAAAAATGATTTATTCGCGTTAATCATTATAATGAAACAAATGCTTACGGAAGAAGATTTTAAAAACATGACTATTGAATTAGATAATGTTATTCAAACATTAAACTATAATTTAAATGTTATTAAAATCGATGCTGTATTTGAAAAAATGGGATTTCCATTAAACTGGAAAGAACTAGCCAAGATTGAAAGGAGTGTAGATGAATATGCCTAGAAACAAAAAAATAGATGACGAAAATATGGCCGATATATTAGCTGATACAGAAGTCTTCAATCAAATGGGTGAAGAAATAAAAGAGGCTGAAGAAGAAACACAAGAAGAAAAAGAAACAGAAAAACAAGTTGAAGAAGAACCAAAAGAAAATGTTGAAGAAGAACAAGAAGAGAAAGAGATTCAAAACATTTTTGAATATGAAGAAAGAATAAAAGAAGAACCTGAGAAAGAAACTAAAGAAGAAAAAGAGTTCATTCCACCTAAGAAACAAGAAAGTAAAGGATTTAGTACATTCTTACTTATGGTATTATCATTTATCGTTGGTGGAATTGCTATGATTGGACTAATCCAATATACACCATTACTTGATGAATTAGGTGTAAATACTAAATCATCTAATACAGTAGTTACAAAAAATGAAACTCAAGTATATGAGAAAGGTTCTATAGCTCCATCAGTAGAAAAAATATATGATGCAGTAGTAACAGTTAGATGTTATGTTAATGATGACTTAGGAAGTACTGGAACAGGATTTGTATATAAAACTGATAAAAAATATGGATATATCTTAACTAATGCACATGTTGTTAATGACATGGAAAAAGTTACAGTTACATTTAGTAACGATGAAGAATGTGATGTAGAAGTATTAGGAAAAGATTCATATTTAGATTTAGCTGTACTAAGAGTAGATGTTGAAAACGTTACATTAGTTGCTAATATTGGTAGTAGTGAAAAAATTAATATTGGAGATACAGTATTTACTGTAGGTGCCCCAATGGGATATGAATATCGTGGATCAGTTACTTCAGGAATTCTAAGTGGCAAAGATAGAATGATAAAAGTAAGTATTGGAAACTCTTCTGTTGAAGATTGGGTTATGAGAGTATTACAATTAGATGCTTCTATAAATCCAGGAAACAGCGGTGGTCCATTATTAAATATTAATGGAGAAGTTATTGGAATTTGTTCATTAAAATTAGTTGATGATCAAATAGAAGGTATGGGATTTGCAATTCCAATTGAATATGCTATGAGCCATGTAGAACAATTAGAAAAAGGTGAAAAAATTGAATGGCCTGTAATTGGTATTACAATGGCAAATGTAGGAGAAACTTCTACTTTAGCAAGAAATGGAATTAGTATAAGTGATAAGATTAAAGAAGGAGTTGTAATTGTTTCAACTCAAGAAGATGCTGCTGCTGAAAAAGGTGGCCTTAAAAAAGGTGATGTAATTACAAAACTAGCAGGACAAAAAGTTAAAGATATTGCTTGGTTAAGATATGAGCTATATCAACATAGTGCTGGTGATGAAATAGATGTTACATATATAAGAAATGGAAAAGAATACACAGTTAGTGTTAAATTAGGAAAGAGTTCTGATTAGAACTCTTTTTTATTAATTAGAAAAATGATATAATATGAAAAGTCAAAGGAGGAAAATATGAAAGTAATAGTAACTGGTTCATCTAATGGAATAGGAAAAGCAATAGCTTCAAAGTTCTTAAAAGAAAATCATGAAGTAATTGGAATCGATATTGATAATTCTACAATTAATCATAAGAATTATACTCATATTAAAAAAAGTATAGTAGATAATGATTTACCAGAAATAAATGATATCGATATATTAATTAATAATGCAGGAGTACAAAACTCTAATGACGATATTGATATAAATTTAAAAGGAACCATCAATATAACAGAAAAATATGGCTTAAATAAAAATATTAAAAGTATTTTATTTATGGCATCTGCTTCAGCAACTACAGGAGCAGAATTTCCAAGATATGTAGCAAGCAAAGGTGGAGTAGTAGCATACATGAAATATGTTGCTCAAGAAATATCTAAGTATCAAGCAACATCAAATAGCATTTCAGCAGGAGGAGTACTTACAGATTTAAATAAACATATTTTGGAAGATGAAAAATTATACCAAGCGGTATTAAATGAAACAATGTTAAATAAATGGGCATCACCTGAAGAAATAGCAGATCTTGCGTATTACTTAACTGTTATTAATAAAAGTATGACAGGACAAGATTTATTAATAGATAATGGTGAAGCACTAAAAGCAAATTTTATTTGGTAATGATTTAAGTAGTTATCATCACCTACTATAAAAAAATGAGGAGTGAGAAAATGAATTTATCTTTAGCACTAATAGGATTAGTGTTATGTTTTATGACAATAGTTTTTATAGAAAAATATTTCTATAAAGAAGGTTTATACGTATGGATTAGTACGGCAACAATAATCGCAAATATTATAGTTTGCAAAACAATAGAAATAGGAGGATTAACAACTTCCTTAGGTAATATCATGTTTGCATCAAACTACTTAGCAACAGATATTCTATCAGAAAAATATGGTTCCAAATATGCACACAAGGCTATCAATAACGCATTATTATCAACAATAATATTCTTATTTGTTACACAATTCTGCTTACTATTTACTCCAGCACCTACTGATGTAGCACAAGATGCAATGAAAACTCTATTTAGTTTAAATCTAAGAGTTAGTATTTCATCATTAGCATTATTCTATATAAGTAATAAATTTGATATTTACCTTTTTGACAAATTAAGAAAAAAATATCCTAATAAATTATGGCTACGTAATAACGTCTCAACAATTATTTCTAATTGTGCAGAGAATTATTTATTTGCTATATTTGCATTTATTGGAATATTTGATTTTAAAACAGTATTATCAATTGCTACTACTGGATCAATTATTGAAGTCGTAGTAGCATTACTAGATACACCATTTTTATATTTATCTAAATATAAAATTGTAAACCACCGCGAATCATAGGTGGTTTTTTTGTTGATAAATAAAGGAAAATGTGGTATAATGTGCGTGTGTATAAAGAAGGGGTGATAATATGTTAAGAGTTTATAAAACTGATCAAATTACTAAAAAAATTAAAAAGATTAGAAAAATGACAGTTGATTGCTGGATTGAATTAGTAAATCCAACTATGGATGAAATAAAAAAAGTAGTGCAAAGAACCAAAGTAGATGAAGATTTAATTCGTAAAATGCTCGACACAGAAGAGTTACCTCGTGTAGAACAAGGTGAGAATGGAACACTAATTGTAATAGATGCTCCATATTTAGAAGGAGAAGCAGATGATCAACAATATACTACATACCCATTAGGTGTAATTATTTCAAATAATGGATATGTTATCACTGTAACTCCAAAAAGAGTAAAAGTATTAGATGATTTTAAAAATGATAAAGTAATTGATTTTAGAACAGCTAAAAAAACAAAATTCTTAATACAAATTCTTTATCGTACTGCAACATATTATTTAAGAGTATTAAAAGTTGTAAATAAAGAAATTGAAGCAAAAGAAAAAGTCTTAAAGAAATCTATGAAAAATGATGATTTATTAGACTTATTAGAAATTGAAAAAACATTAGTTTATTTTGCTACATCATTAAAAGCAAATGAAGTAGTGTTAGATAAATTAAGTAAAGGAAATATTGTAGACTTTTATGATGAAGATAGAGATTTATTAGAAGATGCCGTTATTGAGAATAAACAAGCCATTGAAATGAGTGGTATTTATAATAATATTTTAAATACTATAAAAGATACATATGAAACAATTTCGTCAAATAACTTAAATGATGCAATGAAATTTTTAGCTGGAGTTACTATTGTATTATCTATTCCAACTATGATTTCATCTTTCTTAGGAATGAATATTCCTCTAGGAGATATCATGACAAATAAATATGGTTTTTTAATGATTATAATTATATCTGTCATAGTATCTTTATTAATTGCCTTTTTACTAAAAAAGAAAAATATGTTATAATATGAAACACAAATCGAAAAGGGGACTCGGTTGATGTATCAAGAAACAGATGCGGAAAGGGAACACAATAGACGTAAGTCAGTATCAGAACTTAGTGATCTAATTGTTTCTAACATTGCGTATATGAACTATTTACAAAGTTTAGGTACGATAAATGACCTAGCTGTTTTTTGTAATGTTGATAAATTAAAAGTAATGGTTGCATCTTTCATGATGATATTGTGGAAAGATGAATTTATAGAAAAATCAAAAACAGGAATGATACATCAGGATTTTGTTAATCAGTTAGTATCTTTAGTCTCAACTAAAAGTGATGAAAGATGGTATATAGGTAATATTACATTTAATAATCAAAATGATTTAATAGAGTTTATTAGAAATAAAATGGCTCATGGAGACTATTTAATAGAAAATGATAGAGTAGAGTTTCAAGTAGACAACAAAAAAGGTTCAATTCAAATAGATGACTTAGTAGATTTTACTAATATGCTTGTAACTAATATGCAAAAGATGCAAGTAACTGGTAAAAACACAAATGTCTATATTAATGTAGCTATTCCAAGAGTCTTAAAATTTTCTAGAATGAAAACAGTAGAAGATATAAAGAAAAGATTATATCACTTAAAATATATTGAAGTAACAGATGAACCATATCCAGGTAAAACAAGAACAATGGATTATATTAATGTAGTAGATAGATTCACAAAAGAGTTAGTTAATAGAAAAAAAGAATTTGACGGAAGAGAATATGAAAGATTAATAGATATATATTATAAAAAGTTTTTAAGTAATAATATAGATTTACGTCTTTCTTCAACAAAAGCTGGTCAATTACCAGACATGGATCATTTAGCAGAAAAAATGTTAAAGAACAGATTTTTTAGAGAAGAAAAAAATCCAGAAAAACAATTAAATTTACTAGCTTATGCAATTTATGAAAAAAATGATCCCACTGCTTTAAAGAAAAATTTAACAGAAGGATTAATAATTAATCAAAATATTTTATATGAAGTAAGTGCCAATCCAAATAAATCAGGTAAAGATATAATGAAGGAAAGTAGTACTTCACCATTACCAGAAAAGTTTAAATGGAAAAATGCAGTTATCGCAGCTCAAATGGTTTCTTTTTATATAGTATATATTTATGGATTCGATAGAATTTATAATGCGGATGAAAGAGATCATATAGATAAAATATTTGAAGGAAAAATGTTTGATTTTTCAAAATTGGATTTAACAAATATGGAAAGTGAAATTCCAATGACTACGAAAGATTATACTTTCTTCCAAGATCAATATGAAAAAAATAAAAAAGAAAAAAGAGTAATGATGGATAAATACTTTGAAATAGATTCTGTAAGAGATGATATTGAAAATAAATTAGAAGAGATAATTCAAAGTGGAAAAAAAGTTCCAGCCAAAATGATAAAAGCTTTAGAAGATCAAAAACAAAGATTAATTGAAACAAATAAAAAATATGAAGAGTTAAAAAGAAAAGTTCATTACGAAGATTGTTTTATGGAATATAACTATGAAGATTATAAAGTAAATAGATCGAAAATAGAACATATGAGAAATAGTATTACTCATGGGAATATAAAAGTAAAATATATTGATGATGAGATAAATCATAATGGAACATTATTATGCTTTAGAGATTTAGAAGAAGGTAATGCAACATTTCAAACAAAATTAACTGAGAAAGAATTTAATTCTTTAATAAGTGGAAAAAACTTACGTATTGTTTCTACATATCTAGATTTAAATACTAGAAAGTATAATGGTACAAGAATGAATGACACTATTATTCCTAAGCATAATTTATTAAAAAGAGGAAAAGTATAACTTTTCTTTTTTTGTGTTATAATTAATTTAGGTGATGGTTATGACAGATGCCCATGAATTAGATAGAATTGAATCAATATATATTACAAAAATAAAAGGGAACGATTATTTTATTGTGGAAGAAAAAAATAATAATCACATTATTTTAAATCTTACTAAAGGTATTGATGAAAGTGATAAAAAAATAACAATTACAAAAAAAATAAAATATATTTATCTAAAAGGAAAAGAATATCAAGAAAAAGTATTACTTTGGAATATTCAAAAAGTTAGTTTAAAATCTAATGTAGAAATATTAAATAGAAGTAATAATAAAGTAGTATCATCTCCATGTATTATAGAAGTAATAGATAGACTAGGTAGTTACTTCTATGTAGATGTTTTAAAAAATATTACATTCACAAGAAAAAATCATTATATTTTAAAATTATTTAGTAATACAAAAGAAAGAGTTCTTTATGAAAAAGGAAAACAAACTAAAGTATGGAAAACAAAATTGATAATTAATTCATTAAGAATGATTTCTCCATTATTTGAAATTGATGAAGAAGATCTTGCATAAAAAAATATCCACAAATCTTGTGGATATTTTATTTTATCTTTAAATTTAGTTGTTGATAAAAACTTTCAGTAACATTATAGCTGTTGATAATATTATCATATTGATTAATATAAGAATTTATTATCTGTTCAATAAGTTCTTTATATTTAATCATAGATATATCATTAATAGATTTCTTTTCTTCTTTAACTATACTCATAACAGTATCTAGTAATTCATCATTATATTTATTATTACCATCTAATATTAAACTCTCAAATTCATCAGTAGTAATAACTTTATCCATTGATTTATTATCTATAGTTATTGAATTATTATTAATAATATTTATTCTATTAACATAAATATATTTTTTTAGTTTTTTCTCTTTTAATTTAGCATTAATAATTTTATCAATTCCAGTATTTACTTCAGGAACTAACATATCCCAAGTTGTTCCATCTTCAAATATAAAAGAATAATGATTATCATTACTAATTCTTAAAGTACCAGAAGAAGATGAAACACAGTTAATAACATTTAATATATATATACCTTTTTCACAGAATACAATATAATCAACAATACTATCTCCAATAGAAATATTACTTAAGTACTTAACTTTATCACCAAATAAAGTAAAATGTTCTGTTATATTACTATCTTCTTCTTTTAATAAAATATTTCTATATTTTAAATAATGTTCAAACATAATATTTAAATAATTATAAATAGTATCTTTATAATTATTAATATTATAAATAGTATTACCAAAATCATTATTATTTAAAATCTTTTTAATTTTATTATTAACTTTATCATAAGAATTTAAATCAATATTAGGAATTACATTTAAGATAAATTCTTTATGACCAATTATATTATTAGGTATTTCTATTTCACTAGAAATAATATTTATTTTGTATTTTAATAATTTATTTTTAATAGTTTGTTCTGCATAAGGAAAGAAATGAAATATAGAACTATTTGATTTGAATTCTTTTTTTTCTTGAACTAATACTTTAAATTTATAGTTTGGAAATAATTCATTATAAACAGAGAAAACTTGATCAGTATTAAAATTCTCAAATAATTTAGTAATAGCTTCTTTAATAATTTCAAAATATGTAACTATTTCATTATGATTAGGTTCATAATTAATATCATCAATTTGTTTTATACTTCTTAATACTTCTTTATAATAATCAATTACTTCTTTATCGTCATTATTTTTTTTAATAAAGTCAAATAACTTTTCAAATGAAGGAGTTATTTCTTTTAAGAATGTAAAAAAGTTTTCATAATAGTTCCTAGCTTCTTTACTCTTTACTATAGATTTTTCCATTATAGGAAAATCTTTTTTATCTATAGAAGTAATATCAAACTTATTTTTAAATTTATAATAATTATTATTTAAAAATTTATTTAAATTCTTCTTATAGATTTCCGCACCTATTGATATGCTCTTATCTAAATTTTTAAAATTACGAGTAATAATACATTTCCAAATTAATAATCCATATGTAGTAAATAATAAAACTAATCTTATTATATAAAATGTCATATTAGTTTTTAAATTAACTAATGAAAAGAATACAGCTGGTATTAATAAGAATGAAAATAATAACTTCATATTAGTTTCTAAATAATATTCTTTAACACTCAATTCATAACAGTATTTCTTATTTAAATATATTCTTAAAATAATATAAACAATCCATACTAAAATAAAGGAAGTGATATATAAAGCAATAATATCTTCTAATACGTTCCAATAATAAGAATCAGTTAATTGTGAATCAAGTTTAAATTGATAAATTAGTTTTAGAAATATATCTCTCATAATACATCCACCATTCTACAATAATTATACAATATTTTAAACATAAAAAGAACCTAATGGTTGTTTTTTCATATATTAATATAGGTGATTATATGAATGATTTTATAGGAATCATAGTTGATGCTGGGCACGGAGGAGAAGATCCAGGAGCAATATCAGGATCACTAAAAGAAAAAGATTTCACATTAAAAGCATCAAAATATATGGCTGATAGATTAAGACAACTAGGATTTAATGTAAAAACAACAAGAGATGAAGATATTTCTCTACCTAAATCACAAAGAGTAAAGAGGGTAAAAGAATTGTTTAATAATAATCCTAATGTAATATTAATATCTAATCACATTAATGCAGGACGTGGAGAAGGAGCAGAAATAGTTTATTCCTTAAAAAATAATCCGACACTTGCAACGCTAGCTTTAGAAAATATAAAAGATGCAGGACAATTAAGTAGAGGAGTATATCAGAGAGTCCTACCAGAAAACCCATCAAAAGATTATTACTACATACTTAGAGAAACAGGAGTAAAAGAGCCACTATTAATAGAATATGGCTTTATAGATAATAGTAGAGACCAACAAAAACTACAAAACAATTTATTAGATTATGCAGAAGGAGTAGTTAAAGCAATTGCAGATTACACAAATACACCATACACTCCACCTGGAGTTATTAGTGATGAGAATTCAGATACATATGTAGTAAAAAGAGGAGATACACTTTATAGTATTTCTAAAAAATATAACATTTCAGTAGATGAATTAAAAAAAATAAATGATTTAATAGATGATAATTTATATGTAGGTCAAATAATTAATTTAGGAATAATAAATTCAGATACTTATAAAGTAAAAAGAGGAGATACTCTATATAGTATTGCAAGACAGTTCAATACATCAGTTGATATATTAAAAGATATAAATAATTTAACAAGTAATAATCTATATATAGGTCAAGAATTAAGATTACCATCTACTGAAATTGAAGAAGAAATAGAATTACCAAGTGAGGATACGAACCTTTATAACGTACAAAAAGGAGATAGTCTTTGGTCAATTTCAAAAAAATATAATATTTCAGTAGAAGATTTAATTCAATTAAATAATTTAGAAACAATAGATTTAAAAGTAGGAGATCAATTATTTATTCCAACAATGCAAAATAATAATTCTTATACCGTACAAAAAGGAGATACTTTATGGAGTATAGCAAAAGAAAAGAATATATCTGTAGATGAATTAAAAAGAATTAATAATTTATCATCTAATTTATTATCTATAGGACAAGTCTTAATTTTGCCATAAAAAAAATACTTCCAAAGAAGTATTTTTTATTAATTAGAATTCTTTCTTGCGAAATATACTCCAGTACCAACACCACCAAAGATAACTAGAACTACTAATAATGAAACAAAATCATTATCTTTTTTCTTTTCAGTATCTTTAGCATCATCTGTAAGTAATTTCATAATATCATATCTTGAATCAACTTCAGTTTCATATAATGCATTGATTTTATCAATCATTTCTTGTTCATATGCTTGGTCAAATCCAATCCATGATTGGTCTCCAATAATAATATAAGGAACACCAGTTGCAGAATCTTCTTCGCCTCTAGCTTTAGCAACCTTTCCCATTAATTCTGAATTTTCTTCATTATACCAAGTTTCATAATCCTTGATTTCAAACTTACTACCATATTCTTCTTCTATACTTTTAAACCATGCTTCTGCTTCTGCACAGTGAGAGCATCCTTGACCACGGAAGAAATAAACTGTAACTTCTTTGCTTTCTTCTTTTGACTCTTCACTTTCTTCTTCAGCAAAAACTCCAAATGGTAAAATTAGTAGAGAAACAAGAACAAGTAATAATACCTTTCTTAATTTATCCATTTGAATAACCTCCTAAAGTTATAATATCATAAATCAAGAAAAAAACAAGAAAACAAAAAAATAAATGAACAATTTCATTTATTTTTCACAATTTAATACTAATTGCTTTTCAGCTTTTTCATTAATTACTGCTTTAGCATTTATAAAATTAATAAAAAGTCCTTCAACATTATGTGGATTATCGACTTGGTAACCAAATTTTAAATCTTCAACATCGTAATCTTTACTCAATTCTTCACGAACAATATATTTTAATTTTTCTTCACTAATCATTGTATCTAATTTATAACGTTTTTTATTATGATCAGTAACAGTTCCTTTAATATGAGCTCTAAAGAAAATATTGTAATAAACATCATCGTGATGAAATAAATCTATTTCTTGTGATTTATCTCTTACATTCTCACAAATTAAATTAACACGTGGATGTTTAACATCATATTGCTCCTTATAATATGTTTTAACAAATCTTTTAATATCTCTTGTTTCTAAAAATATTTCCATAACAAAACCTCTCTTATATTGAATCACAATTAAATTTTGGAATAAAACTAATACTTGCTGTATCTCCTTCTTGAATAAAAGCATTTGTAATACCTAAGTCACAAGCATAGTTAACAACTTCATTATATTCTTCTTCAGTAATTTTTCTATTTAAATTTTCATATTCAAAACATTTCATTGGTGTATATTGATTCATAATACTTATAAAAATATCATCTTTATAAGTATCATATAAATACTTAATTATTTTTTTAGCATCATCAATATGACCAGGAAGGATTAATACTCTAACAATTAATCCTTTTTTCATTAAATTATTTTCTATTTTATACTTTCCAACTTGTTTAAACATTTCATTAATTGCGTTACTAGCAAACTCGAAATAATTTTTACAATGTGAATATTTTTCTCCTAATTTAGAATCGTAATATTTTAAATCAGCTAAATAGACATCAACAATTCCATCTAATAATTTTATTGTTTCACGATTCTCATAACTACTAGTGTTATAAACAATAGGAATATTTATTTTTTTATTTTTTAAAGACTCAATAATTTGTGGTACATAATGTGTTGGAGTAACCAAATTAATATTATGTGCTCCCATTTTTTCTAATCTTTCATAAAGTTCACTTAATTTAGAAATACTAATTTCTTTTCCGTATCCTAATTCAGATATTTCATTATTCTGACAAAAAATACATTTTAAATTACAATTAGAAAAGAAAATTGTTCCACTTCCATGTTCTCCAGAAATTACAGGTTCTTCCCATTCATGTAGACTGTAGTGTGCAACTTTTACTTTATCAGTAGCACCACAAGCACCGATAGTCTCATAACGATTTACTCGGCAATTTCTAGGACATAATGTACAACATTTTAATAAGTCTTTCATAAATACCTCTTATTATCTCTTTATATAAGTAACTCCACGTTTACCAATTTTTTCTTCTTCAACACATGAATCAAAAATCATTTGATTATAAATACTTGGTAATGAATGTTCACTAACAAAATCTATTAAGTTTCTAGCATGATTAATTCCTAAAGCTAAATATCCTGTAGAAGAAGATAAATCTAATTCTTCATCAGTTAATTCTTCCCCAATTAGTTCAGAACATTTATCTAAATCTTTTTTATTAAAATAACCATCAGAAATTGTTTTTAATCCTTCTAATGATTGTATTTGATCTAAAGAATAAGGAGTCTTTCCATAATTTAAAACAGAATTTACTGATATTAAATCAAGAGTATCTCTAGAAAATGCTAAAAAGCCATCGTCCTCCATAAAGATAGTCATATTAATACTATCTAATAAAGATTTTTTACGTTTATTTAAATCAAAATAATTTGTTAATACTTTTTTAGGACCTCTTTCAAATAAATAAGTAAAACTAAAATTATCTTTTAAGAAATCCATTTTTTCAGCTAATACCTTTTCTTTAGTCGCTTTCATAATAGCAGAATTAATTTCGTCATCATCAAAAGTTAAAATTTGTTCTAAAAAGTTCTTGTCTAAATAAAGCTTTGTAGAGATCTCATCAACAGTATGTTCACTTTTACCATTTCCAAGATCATATTCATAATGTTCTTTCATATTTCCACCCCTGTAAAACGTCATATATTTTATCATATTTAGCAAAAAATGTCAATTTAGAGTAAAAATCAAAAAGACCATATTTATAATTATTTTATTATTATATATAATTAAGATAATAGGAGAATTGTGTATGGAAAAAAGAGTAGTTGATGACATTGTACATATTTCAAAACCAACGATGATTTTTTATGTTGATCCAAATGAAATGCATGAAGTAGCAACTATCAATGAAACAAGATCAAGAGGTCGTTTTGAAGAGCTATTTACTCGTTATCGTAATTCTTTTGAATATGGATATAAAGCATATATTCGTAATTTACAGAATAATAAAGTAATTTATTCATTACCATACAAAAAGTCTAAACCGGATAAATATGGAAGAACCGAGACTTTCTTTCCAGTAGAAATAGATTTTAGTGATTGCCCAGAACACACATTTGGATTACCAAATAAAAAAGATGCAGATACACAAAGATTACTAAGAAAATTAGTAAAAGTTTATAAAGATGGATTAAAAGAAGATTTAGAAGAAGATCAAGATAGAATAGATCCATCTAAACTAACAGAAGAAGAAAAAATATTTTTATCTAATCTTGGAAAAGAAGATCAAATAGATGAATTGTTATCATACAGTAATTTAGATGATAATAGTTTTGAAATACAAACAAGAAATGTAATTTCAAAATTAAATAATATTCAAGATAAGTATAAAAATAAAAGTGCTATTCAAAAAGAAATAATATATCAAGTACATAATTTAAGAGAAATAATAAGTATTATAAATGAGAATAATTATGGTAGTGAACAAAGTTATCAAAATTTTATTGATACAAAGTTTGTTGATGAAGCAAGTAATATAATTATTCGTGATTTAGCTCGTTCTTCTAAACAATTACCAATTATGAAGAACACAAAAAAAGGACAATCAGAATTAGAAAAATTAGTAAGATTAAATTTATCTATGTTTTGTATAAATTTAAATAAAGAAAAATTCTATGATGATTTTAAAAAATCAGAAACATTAATAAAAGATAAAGTCTACGATAAATTAGCAACTAAATACGTAAATACCATTTTAGATGATAATGAAATATTATTAGAATTAGAACAAGAAAAAGCTATTAGTATAAATCCAGTTACTAATAGAAGAGAGTTAGATTCTAATTTTATAGATAAGAATTTAAATAGAAATACAATAAAAAATTTTGAAGGATATAATGTTGATCAATTAGCTTCTTTAATTAAAAAGCCAAGCACTTCACAATCAAGAGAAGAAATAATAGATAATATTGATACTTATGTTGGTGTAATAAATGAATTAGATAGAATTATATCAAATGAAAAAAATGAAGAAGCTGAATTAGCACGTGAATTAGTAAGATATGATTTGTTAGAAATGTTAGTTCTAAATGATTATCAAATGGAATTTGCTAAAAGATCATTACATAACATAATTAAAGAAAAAATAAAAAACGAAACTAATATATTATTAAATCAAAGAGTAAATTCACATGATGGAATAAAGAATCACTATCATTTAAATAAATTATATTGTAATAATAAAAGACAAAATCATTTAATGGATTTAGCTGAAGAGTTAAATAAAAATGATGGACTTGCTTTAGAAGAAGAATTATATAAAATAGAAAATAAAGCAAGACAATCTCTATTTGATAAAGAAGTTTTAAAAACTAAAATGAATAGAGAAAAATATGAAGACTTACCAGATATATCAAATATTAATAAAAAATATGATATGGTAGAAATGATTTATCTATTAACTTCTAATGATAGAGTAAAAGAAAAACTTTATGAAATATATAGTCAAAATTATGATAGTAAAAGTGAATTTACTCCATCAATTAACTATTTAAAGATTGCTGAAAAGTCAGAAGTAATTGCAGAAATTGGAAGAATAAATGACTTATCTCCAATAATTAGAAGAGTAAGAGAAGAAGTAAGCTATGGTACTGGTTCAGTATCTAAACCAGCAGACTCTTACATGAATAATGCATATGCAAAAGATAATAATATTAATTTTAATAATGCATATATTTTAGAGTTTGTTAATTCAAAAGATTCATCTAATGCAATTTATCTTTCTCCTGGATCAAAAGAAAATACACTTCATATGTCTCATGCTATAAAGGATATACAATTAGTTGACTTAGGAAATAATGATACAAGAATAATTGCAGAAGTAGATAATTACAATAACTATTTACCAACACCAATAGGATTTGATAAACAAATAGCAGCTACTATTAAATCAAGTAATAGAATAATATTAGAGAAGCCTAAAAAAGTTACTAATGAAGTAATGAATGAATATAAAGAAAGACATAATGAAGTATTTAAAACAATCAAAATATCACAAGAAGAAAAAGAATCATTAAAAAATGAAACTTCAAAATCATCACTTTATACTGAAATAACTTTAGATGATAAAGATAATAAGCAATCTTATGAAATTCATTCTTTTGTTAAAAATCCAAAAGAAGAAATAAATGAAATGTTCAAAAAAGATAAAATTGAAATACATAATTTTGTAAAACCAAAAAATGATCTAGATTCAATGTTTAATGATAATGAATCAGATTCATCTAATCAAAAAAAATTATAAGGAGGATTAATATGAATGATAAAAGTATATTAAATAAATTTGCTTATCATTTAATAATGCATTATAAAACTATTCATTATAATGAATTAAAGATTTTATCAGAACGTAATGTAGAATCTATTAATATTCCATTATTAGATTTAATCTCTCTTTATATTATTGATTATGATAATTTAAATGGAGAAATTTTTTCTAAAACTGAACAAGCGACAGTTGCTAGAATATTACTAGTATTAGAAAAAGATTATAATTCTTCATTAGAAATAAAAACATCTGATTTAAAAAATCTATTAAAAAATTGTAAGACTCACAGACTACCAAAATCTCTACATGATAGAGTATGTTCTGTTATTACAAAATATAATAATGATACCTATGCTGAAAATGAAGTTAGATTAATTAATAAAACAAGTTTACAAAAAATATTAGACACCATAAAATATCCACAAGAATAGTGGATATTTTTTATTTAGATAAAAAGATATATGATATAATTTATTATAGGATGGTGTCTCATATGGAACAATTAAATATTGAACAATTTAGACAATTAAAAGCCAAATTAAATGAAGCCAAAAATGATATCGATGAATATATGTCAATAGAAGAAGAGATTGTTTCATTTGACTTAAGCAATATCCCGTTTGAAGAATGGAATGGAATGAGAATTATTGGAAGTATAGACTTTTCAGAAACTAAGGCTAATTTAGATTTTAGAAATGTTCAATTTAATAATTTATGTAATTTTGATAATTGTAATTTAAGAAATATTCCAGTTCCAGAACTACCATTAGAATGGCAAGAAAAATGTAGAAATAGAGAATTATCTTATTCAGATATTATAGATAATATAGATATTTTTGAAGGAATACCAGTAAGATACTATTTAAAAGAAGACAATGAAATTCCTAATTTAGCAAAAATAGTAGGTAATCATTTAATATCTGATTTAATAAAAGAACACATTGATGTATTTGCTCATATAAAAAATGCAGATAAATTTGAATTATTTAATGAAAGAATTAATACAAATCTTCCATTTGAAGAATCATTTATCAAAGCAGTAAAAAATTATGTGCGAAATGGTGAATATACTAGAGTACGTTTTTATAATGAAAATCATGAAGAGTATTATCAACTACCAGAGTGGTTAAACTCAATGAATTTTAAAATAGTTCCAAATTATAGGACATTAGAAGAAATAGAAAATCATAATATTCGTAATTATGTTTCTAGAGATGGAGTAGATGAATTTCTAGAAATGATGAATATTGATTATTTAAAAAGATTTGAAGAAGAAAATCATTTTCTTTTTACTAAAGCAAGAGACAGATTTGAATATACAAATTATTTAGAAATGATAAGTCATTTTGTATATACCAGATTACAAGATAAAGATATTGAAAGAATAAAAAATAATCAAAATACTTATGAAGAATTTAATGATAGAATGGCAGAAATAATAAATGGATTAAGACATAGTAATTATTTCACAGACTATCCGGATTATGATTTTATAGAAGGAAATTTTAGAAATAAATATCCACAACTATTTGTGGAAAAAGATTCTCCAGAGATAATTAAACAAGCATTTTATAAAAACAGATTAACTCCATCCTATATAAATCAACATAAAGAAGTAATTCCATACCTTGTGGATAAAGATTTATTATCTCTACTAGCATTAAAAGATAATAAGTATCCATTAAGTAGTGAAGAAAATGAAAGATACCGTTTTGCTAAAAACATAGTTAATAAATTTGGAAATAATACTTTATTACAAATTTATGCAGAGTATGGTGATAAAGTAGAAAGAATGAATAATTATGAAGAAGCAAATACTCCATTTGAATTAGAAGATATAATTCATAATTATTTTTATGATCAAATAGTAAACCATAATATGAATTATGATTTTTTAAAAAATGATAAAGAATTTGTTTCTAAACATTCATCACTATTTTTAGATTTATCTAATGTTGAAGGTATTCCAAAAGAAGAAAAAGAATTTATTGAAAAATCATTTCATGATAGATATTTTGCTTTTTATACAATTTATAAATATCCACAATTAATTGAAATATTAAAAACAAAAAATTTAAAATATGCATTTGGTGCTAAAGGTATATATAAAGGAAATAATCCAACAAATTATTTATTTAAAGATAATCCATCTTATAAATTTGATGAACAACAAGATTTATTAAAAATTGTAGATAATGAAACTTTCTTAAATCTATGTGCAAGATATGGTAGATATTTAGAATCAAGAAAGAATATAGAAAATGCAGAAAATAAAACTCCATTACAAATTCAAGATGAATTAGATAAACAAATAATAGACTTATGTCGTAATGGAAAAATTAATTATTTTAAAAATGAAGCTCCTGAATTTTTATTAAAAGAAGAAGATTTATTTTTAAGTGAAGATGCACCAAAAGAATTATATGATAAATTCTATAGTACAATTAATGATCAATTAAACTTTACTGATTTAAAGAAACATCCAGAATGGATGCCATATTTAGAAGGTAAAGCAATTGATACTGCATTACTAAGAAGTTCTTATAAAAAAGATGAATTAAAAAAATATTTAAATTATTTTGGTGATAAAGCAATTAAATTAGGAATAAATAGAGCAGATACAGTACAACCAATGATAGAAGAACAAAATGTTGATTTAATGAAAAAGTGGTATGATAAAACAAATCAAAAATTTATTCCTGATATAGTTATTATGAAAAATTTCGAACTTGATAATGCTGATAAGTTTTTACTTAATGGACCAATCTGGAGTAATTTAATGAGAATTAAATCCATGACAGATAAAGAAGAGTCTAAAGAAGCATTATTAAAATTAGCATATACATTTGGTGCATTCGATAATGATAATGCAGGTTTAAAAAAAGCAATTGATTTATTTAAATCTATTCCAAGAGAATTAAAAAATGAAAATATAGAAATAATAGATTATTTTAAAGAAATAGAATCGTACGAAGATAAATATCTAGAAAATAATTACCTACCAAAAGAATTTGTAGACTTTAAAAATTTAAAAGACATTTTAATTAAAGAAGGATTTAAGTATGATGAATCAAAATCTATAACAGAAAATATTTATAAGCAACAAGAAGATGGATCATACAAATTAATGTTTAATCAACAAGCTTGTCCAAAAGCAACAGAAATAATTAGAGAGAATCTAGAAAGAAATCTTCCATGTCCTGTAATATCTCCTGCAAAAGCTCACCAATTATTCGGTGGGTTTGAAATGCGATATGATAAAGACTTTAGAGAATTCTTCTTAAATAATTTTGAAATAATAAATAATGATTTTGATGCACCAAGATATTTATCAAGTATTCAAAAACAATTTAAAGATATTAAAACAGTTAATAGTAATAGATATTTAACTTGGGACTTAGCTGTTTCTTATGTTCAAAGTAATAAATATGTAGATATTGAAGTTGGTAATGAAAAAGTTGCAGAAATATCATCTATTGCTGGATATTCACAAGAAGAATTTAATACTTTACAAAAAATATATGAATATGGAAAAACAAGAATCTTCAATTCAATTCCAAGAGTAGAAAATACTGTTGGAGATTATAAATATGAATTCTTAAAATTAAATGATCCACTTGCTATGGCAATTGGAACATTAACAGATTGTTGCCAAGAATTAAATAATGCTGCAGAAATGTGTATGGAACATAGTATGGTAAGTAAAGAAGGAAGAATATTTATAGTTAAAGATTCTGAAAATAGTATAATTGCTCAATCATGGACATGGAGAAATAAAAATACTTTATGTTTTGATAATATCGAAATTCCAGATAGAGCATTCCACAGAAAAGAAAGTGCAGGAATATCTAGAGATGTATTCGCAAATCAAGTTTATGAAGTATATAAAAAAGCTGCACAAGAAATAATTAAAAAAGATCAAGAAAAGTATAAAGAAGCTTTAGATAAAAATGAAATTACAAAAGAAGATTATGATCTATTAAAACTAAATAGAGTAACTGTTGGATCTGGATATAATGATATAGCATCAGCATTACAAAAAAATGCAAAAATTGATACAGGAGTTTTATCTAGACCAATGTACTTTAATGCACCAGTAGAATTAAGAAGAAGTCTTTATACAAATGATTCACAAACACAATATATTTTAGAGCAAGAAGAAAATGCAAAAAGAGCAAATACAATAAAAACTGCACCAAACTTATATCATGATGATTATGACATATTAGATAATTCTACATTTAACGAAAAGAATTTATTACAACTAGAAAAATTAGAATTAATCACAAAAGGACCAGATGCAGATTTAAAAACTGAAGTATCATTTTATGATAATTCAAATGGATATATTCCAAGAATTTCTAGAAACTATGGAATTCAAGAAGAAAATACAAAAATATTATTACATCCAAACTTCGCAATCATTTATGAAGATAAGGGTTATGAAATTAATATTGCTGATATTCTCTATAATACAAAAGTTGGAGAAGAACAAAGAAATATTGAAGATAAAGTTATTATGCAAATTAATTTAGGAATTAATCAAATTGCAGATAACAGAGAAATTGATACAAGATTGTTAGAAGGTAAAGCTAAAGATATGTTTAATAGACAAAAATTAGTTACTGATTTAATTAATAAAGAAAGAGGTGTTGAAAATGGAAAATAATAATATAGATAAGATTTTATTAAATGCAAATTTAGTAAAAAAAGATTTTAATTCCGAATCTTTAATCCGCATTGTAAATACGATAAAACAAAATCTATTAAATTTATTTCCACAAATACTAGAATCCAATAAAATAGATTTATCTCATAAAAATGGATTTAATCTAGACTTAACAGATTTTACTTCAATACTAAATCATACAAATTTAGATAAAGTATATGGAACAGTTTTAGAATCTACTAAATCAGAAGATAAAAAAATAATTTATGGAAAACAAGTATTTGATCAAGGAACAGTAATAATAATAAATGATGGAAACACCTATGAAATAGTAGAACTATTATTAAAAAATATCTTAGCTGGAAATTCTACAATTTTTGTAAATAAAGGATTCTTATTTGGAACAAATAATTTTATTATTAAAATAGTACAAGATATTTTAGAACAAAATAATATAGATAGAAACCTAGTACAATTATTTATAACTGAAGATAATAATTCCGTATTTAAAAAATACGCAAATATAGATTTAATAATTGGAATAGGAGACAGAAGACTCCAACAAGAAATTCTAGAACTTAGTAAAAATAAAACAATTGTAACTGGATATCATAATTATGATTTATATATAGAAGATAAAAAAGATTTAGATTTTATTAATAAATTATTAAAAAATACTTCTAATCTTCAATTATATATAAAAGAAGGAATTGGAATAGATCAAAAAAATGCAATGATAGTTTCTGATATAGATGAAGCTATAGCTCAAATTAATTTTTCAGGATCCAAATATTCAGCATCAATAATTACGAATGATGAAGTCAGTGCCTCAAAATTTGTAACTGAAGTTAAGTCTTCATACGTAACAGTAAATACATCACCAACAATAGAAAAAGTATTAGATATAAAAGATGAAGAATTAATAAAAGTAAAAATAATAATTAATCCAACAAAATAAAAAAGAGTTTAAAACTCTTTTTATTTTTTTACTTTAAAAATATTTGGAATAATAAAACTAAAAATAAATAAAACTAATTCTGTAATTAATTTAGAAATCATTCTTCCTAATCCTAAATATATTAATCCACTTAATAATACAGTATCAATAAATAAAATAATTAATGACAATGCAAAATAAGAAATAATTGATTTTTTAAAACTTTTTCTATTTTTTAATATATATTTCTGATTCATAGAAAAATCAAATATAGAACTACATACTCTTGCAATAATATTTGCAGGAATAAAATGTATTAATCTAGTAGAAATAAAAAATAAAATATAATCTATTAAGAAAGAACAAATAGATGATGAAGAAAATTTAAATATCTCTTTATATATTTTAAATGAATCTTTTATTGGATTAAAATGAGATCCAGAATTATTATCTATATAAATAGTTTTAATTGGAACTTCTCTAATTTTAATATTATTTTTTGCAAGATATAAAAGTACATTTATTTCATATTCAAATCTTTCACCTTTTATTTCTAACATTTGATCAATTAAATCATTAGTAAAAGCACGTAATCCAGTTTGAGTATCTGTAACTTTAGTTTTTGTACAAATATAAAAAACATATTTTGTAATATCGTTTCCAAGTCTACTACGTAGTGGAACATTTTTCATATTGAAAGAGCGAACACCTAATGTTAAATAAATAGGATGCTTATCACAATAATCACAAATTCTTAATGCATCCTTAATTGTATGTTGACCATCACAATCAAGAGTAATTATTACATAATAATCATAATGTTCTTTAATATAAGATAGACCTGTTTTTAAAGCTCGACCTTTTCCTTTATTAACTTCATGATGAATAACATGAGATATTTTTTCAATTGCTTTAAAATGTTTTTGACATTCATCATTACTTCCATCATCAACAACAACAATTTCAAAATTATTTTCTAAAAGTCTTTTAACTAATTCAACCATTTTTTCATCAGGATTATAAGCGGGTATTAAAGCAATATATTTTCGAACTTTGTTATTCATAAATTCACTCTCCGTATCATAATTATATTTTAACATATTATAATAAAAGAGTTTATTAAAAACTCTTTCTTCAATTTTTTTCTCCATTTCTAATTTCTAATTATTTTCTTTTTCCTTATAGGCATCTTCTCCTTACACATAACATACTAAACCATTAATCTTGAAAAAATATTGAAAATAAAAAAAGAGTAATTAATTACTCTTTATTTTTTAAATCATATACTTTAGATCTTGAATAATTATATTCGAAAAAATTATCTTTTTTAATCTCGATAGAATTTAAATAATCATCTATCTGATCTTTTAATCTTTTATCTTCTTCATCTTCAATATTAATCTTTTTACTTAACTCATCAAGTAATGGATAATTATCATAACTATAATTCATTAAATAATCTACATCAATTTTATCAGTTTTATAATAACGATTAATATTATTCTTAGCAATGAAATAATCTACTGGGAATAAACTAAGTAATGTATAACAACATGTAATAATAATTATATAGTATCTGAATATATTAAATTTATTTTTAATAATATAAATAATAGTAGGTATTAACATTATACTTTCTGTTATTAATGAAACATAAACAAGTAAACGAAGTAGAGTATAACCATAAGCTGCTTCATACATACTCATTCTTAAAAAAGAAGAAACTATAATTATAAAAGTTAATCCAACCATTAATAAACTATTTATTTTTATAAACTTGTTTTCATCAGTTTTCTTAGTAAGTAATATAACAATAATATTAAAAACACTAATTCCCATTAATTGGAAGAAACCTTGTCTAGCATAAGTACTATATGGAATATCCATACTCATGTGATGGAATATTAATGATCTAATTTGAATAAAATCAAATACTAAATAAATAATGTTTAAAGATATTAATAATAATTTAATAGTATAAGAGTCAATTTTCTTCATAGGCTTAGCTTGTATTTTAGCATCTCTATAATCTTTTAATAAATAAGTAAATACAGAACCTACATATCCAAATAATAATATTATCCATATAAATCTACCAACTAATTCTCCTATAGATAAATGTTTAAATACTTTAACAACATCTTTAAAAATATTTCCAAATATCATATCAGCACTACTTAAGAGTAATAAAACAATAATTAAAATAGGAATAACTATAATAATAGATTTAAATATTCTTTTATTATTATCAGACATTTTAATCATACTATTTATATCTTCTTTAAAAGAATCAATAAAATCACTAACTTTACCTAAAGAATCAAATATAATACTTATAAAATGACCAATCATTTCACCTAAATGATAAGTTGGTCTAATAGTATATACACAAGTACATAATAATAAGATACAAATTATTAAAAAATTAAAATAAGTAAAGAATTCATTATCATAAATAAAATAACTACATCCTATTAAAAATATAGGTATTAAGAATAATAATCCTTTTTTATTATTAATCATTTTTTCTTTTCTTAAAAAAGTATAAGCTAAATATAGAAATGGAATTAGAAAACAAATGACGTTAATTCCTGGACTTTGATTATAAAATAATAAATTGTTTAAAATACTAAGGCATAAAATAAAAATACTTAGTTTTTTCATAATATATCTCCTTTTGCTTATAGTATAGCACTAGTAATTAAAAATACAATATTTCTACTATTGCAAGTGTAAAGTACATATGTGCTATAATATAAATAGGTGAGTGTTATGAGAAAAAAGCTTGCAATACTATTAAATTCTTTAATAGTAATATTTGAAATTATTGCTGTTTATATTAGTGTTAAGGCTCATGGTAGATACCCATTTGAGTATTATACAGATTTGAGTAATTTATTGGCACTATTCACATCACTGTTATTTACATATTATTTAGTATTTAAAACATACGTACCTAGATACGTAAATGTTTTGAAATACGCATCAACTGTTGGATTGATACTAACATTCTTAGTTGTAGTATTTATACTTGCTCCAATGTATAGGTTTGATTATATTTATCTATTCACCCATGAAGCAATGTTCTTTACGCATCTAATATGTCCTGTATTAGGAGCAATAACATTTATATTCTTTGATGGAATAAAAGTAACAACAAAAGATATGCATTATAGTATGTATCCAACATTTATTTATGCGTTTGTACTTATTGCATTAAATGCATGTGCATTCTTTGATGGACCATATCCATTCTTAAGAGTTAGAAATCAATCAATACTTGCATCAGTACTATGGTTCTTACTTATTATGTTTATATGTAATGTCATTGCACTAGTATTAAGATTAACTAATAGAAAGACTAAATAATCCACAAAACTTGTGGATTATTTTATTTTAAGATATACTTAACTCAGGAGAGATTATATGATTACAAATTATCAAGAATTAAAAAAAGATAAAAAAGCGGTTAAAAAAAATCTAAGAAGATTAAAAATAGATAGAGCAATTAATAGTATTTCTTCAGATGCAGAAGTAATAAGTTTCGCAGGATTATTAATTGGTTCAACAATAGTTCCAACGGATCCAACAGCAGGAGCAGTACTAATTGGAGTATCTTCATTCTCAGTATTGGAGTGTGCAAAAATAGGAAAGCAAGTATATTATGCTAATGCATTTATTAAAGCACAAGAAAATGTTTTACAAGAAGTTCAAGAACACATAGATGTTCATGAAGAAGTGTATAGAGAACGAAGACAAAATATGAAACATCTTGCAAAAGAAGAGAAGAAGAAAATAAAAAGAATAATGAAAAACAATAAATAATCCACAATACTTGTGGATTTTTTATTTTTATATATAGAAAGAATGGTATAATGAAATAAGTTAATAATAAGATAGAGGTGATCCTATGATTATAAGAGATAAATTACTATTATCAAAATTAAAAACAGATGTAGATTCTTATAAAAGAATATCAGCATCTTCTTTAACAGATTTAATATTTAGTTATCAAACATCGGAAATAGGATTAAATGAAGAAGAAGCAAAAGAAAGATTAGAAGAAAATGGCTTAAATATTGTAGTAAAAAAAGAAAATAAAAAAAGAATTCAATTCTTATTAGAATCGTTTAATGATAAATTTATCTACATTTTACTAATTTTAGCAGTAATTAATTATTTTTTAAGTGATGCTTTAGGAAGTTATATTATTGTAGGAGTTGCAATTGTCAGTGCCTTAATTCGTTATTTTCAAGATTACAGTGTATATAAATTTAATAAAAAATTAAAAGATCAATTATATACAACAACTCATGTATTAAGAAATGGAGAAGTAGTAGAAATTAATACAGAACATGTAGTTGTAGGAGATGTTGTAAAATTAAATGCTGGAAGTATAATTCCTGCAGATTTAGTTTTGATCGAATCAAAAGACTTATTCTTAAATCAATCATCATTCACTGGAGAAAATGTTCCAGTAGAAAAAAACTGTAATTCATCTGATACAGATGAACTATTTAATATTTCTAATATTTGTTATATGGGAAGTAATGTTGTAAGTGGTAGTGGAACAGGTATTGTTGTAAAAACTGGATTTGATACATATTTAGGAAACATGTCTACTAAGGTTACACAAACTAAAGAAAAAACAAATTTTGAAAAAGGTATAGATAATATTACAAATATGTTAATAAGATATATGGTAATTGTTTGTATATTTGTATTTATTATTTATAGTTTAGTAAGAGGAAATTTCTTAGAAGGAATTCTATTTAGTTTATCAGTAGCGGTTGGTATTACTCCAAGTATGTTACCAATGATAGTAAATGTTAATCTTACTAAAGGGACTAAAGTTTTGGCACATAAAAAGACATTAGTAAAAAATATGAATTCAATTCAAAATCTAGGTGCAATTGATGTATTATGTACAGATAAGACTGGTACCTTAACAGAAGATAGAATTGTACTTCAAAAATATATTAATATTGATGGAGAAGAAGATGAATCAATATTAGAGTATGCGTATTTAAATAGTTACTTTAGCACTGGAATTAAAAATATTGTAGATCGCGCAATTATTACTTATGGAACAGAAAATAAACTAGAACCAATTTTAAAAAAATATAATAAGATAGATGAAATCCCATTCGATTATGAAAGAAAAAGAATGAGTGTTGTTGTTGAAGAAAAAGAAACCAAAAAATATCGTATGTTCACAAAAGGAGCATTAGAAGAGATAATCTC
>AUXO017421833.1_pt1 | contig 27576 bp, 27 predicted proteins | sample 768731 | NCBI WGS metagenome assembly AUXO01 (sample SAMN02715735, study PRJNA202380) | gut metagenome | biome: sheep rumen | host: Ovis aries | place: New Zealand: Palmerston North
CTTAAAATTTTCTCCGGGGGAAAATTTTAAAAGTGCCTTTTGCAGGGGTCTTAGGAAGAATCGCTCTTTTGGCTCCTTTCAGGGTTTAGAAACCAATAGGTTTCTATTGATTACTCCATGAGATCCCTGCAAAAGGCACTACAATCTATATTTAAGTTACTAAGAACTAGAAGGGAGATGACAGAAAGTGGCTAGACGAAAGCCTACTTCAGGAACTACGCGTAAGTCACGGCCTGCTCTAACTCCTGAAGCACGAGAAAACCAGCTTATTGCAAAGGCCTACGACCTTGTCGAACAGAGATTAGACGATGGCACTGCGACTTCGCAGGAAACTACTCATTTTTTGAAGCTAGGTTCCGCAAAAGCCAAGCTGGAATTGGAAAAACTACGTAAAGAAACGGATCTTCTCGTTTCAAAGAAGGAAGCTCTTGATTCTGCTAAGAGGATGGAAGAGTTATATTCAGAAGCACTTAATGCTATGAAGAGATACGGCGGACATTACAATGATGAATGATAGATATTTAATGCACCACGGCGTAAAAGGTATGAAGTGGGGCGTTAGGCATGACCCGGAAAGAATTGGAAGAAAAAACTCTTCTTTTAAGTTATCTGATAAACAGAAGAAAATTCTTAAAAGAGTCGCTATAGGCGCCGCAATTACTGGTGGAATTTTATTAGCATCATATGGTGCAGTTAAAGTTAATGATATTCGTAATTATAAAAAGATAAGTAAAGCAGCAAAGGATGCGACACAGTCTGTCTTAAGAAAGGAAAATCGTGAAGCTATAATACGCGCAAAGGAGTTAGGGGCTAAGCATTCATTTGGTAAAAACTTTATCATAGATGATTATAAGCAAAGTGTTGAAATTAATAGAAAAAGAGCTATTGAGGAAGAAAAGAAGCTAGTAACTGATGGCTATGAAGAATACAAAAAATTAAGAAATGCTAAGATAAGAGATATTATCAACCCATCTCCTTTTGGAAAAAGAGCTAAAATGTACGATCCTTATAAAATGATTAACTATTATAGAAATCTTTATGGCGTATGAAAACATATTCCGAACTAATAAAACTTCCAACCTTCAAAGAGCGGTTCAACTATCTTAAACTCGGAGGTCAAGTTGGAGAACAAACTTTCGGCTTCGATCGTTACCTCAATCAGAATTTCTACAGACTCAAGGAATGGAAAGAAGTCAGGAACAAAGTCATAACCAGAGACAACGCCTGCGATCTGGCAATCGAAGACCGCCCTATCCCAAACGGAGTCAGAATCTATATTCACCATCTAAACCCCATCACTATAGCAGACATCACAAATAAAGAAGACTGGATATTAGATCCGGAGTATCTAATAACGGTCACCAAGAAGACTCATGATGCTATCCACTATAGTGATGAATCTATATTATATGAAGAACCTATTGTTAGAAGTAAGAATGATACTTGTCCTTGGAGATAAAAAAAAATGAACAATCTAATATCAGAAGGCTATTTAATGCACTACGGCATCAAGGGTATGAAGTGGGGCGTAAGACATGATCCTCGAGTTCAATCTTCAAAAGATAGATTAAATAGAGCTTATGCTAAAAGGAATAAGATAGTTAACGAATCCTCAAAACAATTGTTACATCCAGCAACTTATAAACGTGGAACACAGGCAAATAAGAAGTCTAACGAATTATATAGACAACAACAAAAAGCAAATATAGAGGTTTCGAAAGCTTTTGATGACTACAACAGTATTAAACGATTAGTTAAAAATGAAAAAAAAATATCTAAGTACTCTAACAAAGCTAAAGCTCAGGCAGATTGGGCTAGGAATACAGCAAAAGATATAAATAAAAATGGAGATTGGGAAGATAAAGAGTTTTTTAATTCTTTATCCCCATCTGAAAAGAAAGCTGAATGGGCTCGGTCAAGAAAAGTAGCATCTGAATATATGAAAGATGCAAAGTATTGGGATAAAGCTGTAAAAGATATTTCTAGCATAAAAAATAAGAAAGAAGCAAAGAATCTTTATAAGAAGTATAGAAACAATGCTCCTTATTATGGTTTTGGTATTTAAATCATGGAAAGCATATTAGAATCAATAAAAAAACTTATAGGCCCTTCAGCCTCCTACGAGATATTTGAACCCGATCTTATAATGCATATCAATTCTGCATTTTTTACACTACATCAACTGGGTCTTACAGAAGAGCCTTTTGTTATATCTGGATCAGATGAAACATGGGAAGATTTCCATGCTGATACAGACCTCGAAGCCGTTAAAACTTATGTATATTTGAAAACCAGGATGTACTTTGATCCTCCTACTAATGCCGCTCTAATCTCAGCAATCAACGAGCAGATCAAAGAACTGGAATGGAGGCTTAATGTTGCAGTAGATCCTGAAAATTAGAGAAATGTATATCTACTACAATCCAAATCCGGCAAGTAAACTTGTCGGTGATTGTGTGATACGTGGGATAGCTAAAGTAACAGACCAGACATGGGATGAAGTTTATACAGGAATCTGTCTAGAAGGTTTTGACATGAAAGACATGCCATCTTCGAATAATGTCTGGGCAAGTTACATGATTTCAAAAGGTTTTGGCCGAACACTTCTGAAAGAAGAATGTCCTATGTGTTACACAGTAAAAGACTTTTGTAACGATTATCCGTTAGGCACTTTTTTACTGGCAACGGGAAGTCATGTAGTTGCTGTTATAGACGGTGATTACTATGATGCCTGGGATTCCGGTAACGAGGTGCCTTTGTATTATTGGTCGAGATGATTAAAGAAAGGACGACAAATGATGAACTACTATCCAACTTATAATGGGCCATATACGGTCCCGCAAACATCAACTCCGATCCAGAATCAACCGCAGATGCAAAACACATTTGCCTGGATCCAGGGAGAAGAGGCAGCGAGAAACTATCCTGTCGCTCCCGGCAACACGATAGTTCTTATCGAAGCTGACAAACCTATCATGTATATGAAATCTGCGGACCTGAGCGGAAGGCCGCAACCAACGCAGATTCGTTATCTTGTGTCAGAAGAAGATTATAAGAAAATTCAAAATGGAAGCAATCTTCAAGTAAATGACGATACTTATGTAACAAAAGAATATTTCGAAAAGAAGATGTCCGAACTGGACAACAAATTCGTGATTAAAAGGAGGGACAAATGATGAACCCTCTTTTTAATATGTTCGGGAATCAATCCCAAGGACCGTTCGGTAACATGAACGATGTCGTAAATAAATTCAATCAATTCCAATCGACATTCCAAGGAGATCCTAAACAGCAAGTTCAGGATCTTTTAAATTCCGGAAAAATGTCGCAGGAACAATTCAATCAACTGAGCAGTATGGCTCAGGTTTTTCAGGCGTTGTTAGGACGTCGCTAATTTATGTAAAAATCTTGGCCGAGGTTTATATAAATTAATTCAAAAGTTGATACCAGAGAAAGGAAATTAAAGAAATGTCACTTAGTGAAAACGGTAATGGGCTTGTTATGCCTGTAGGTCCTATGTATGGAAATGGTTCAACCAATGGTTTCGGATGGGGCGATGGTTCATTTTGGATCATCATTCTGTTCCTGTTCGCTTTCATGGGCAATGGCTGGGGTAACTGGGGAGGAAACTCCGGAACTACTCAGGTCAATAATGATGTACAGAGAGGATTTGATCAGCAGGCAGTAATGAGCAATCTTGACGGAATTAGCAGTTCCGTCGCCAATGGATTTGCAAATGCTGAAATCTCAAGATGCAATTCGCAGTTCAATATCATTCAGACACTGAACGATATGGCTATGGCATTCCAGAATTGCTGTTGCGAGAATCGAGCTCAGGCTGCCGACTTAAAGTATACGATTGCTACAGAAGCGTGTGCTGATAGACAGGCGGTTACTGACGCTCTTAGAGATGTCACAACGACTCTTACTGCTCAGACACAGACTATTCTTGATAAGATGTGCCAGCAGGAGATCGATGCTCTTAAGACTCAGAACGCAAATCTTCAGACTCAGATCAACCTTGCAAATCTTACTCAGTCACAGACTGATCAGACTGCGAGAATTCTCGCAGACAACGCAACACAGACTGCAACTTTGAAGCAGAGTCTAAATCCAACTCCTGTACCTGCTTATGTTGTACAGAATCCTAATTGTTGTGGAGCAAACTATTACGGCGGCTGCGGATGCGGATGCGGCGTCGCGTAAAGGGGGTGGCATAATGGCTGAATATTCGGCAAATGCCATTCAGGTCGTTAATCCTGGAGAAACTGTTATATTTACAGATTCTCCGGAACCTTGCAACAGAGGATTAATAAGACACAGAGATGGAACAGGTAATTTTCTCCTGAGCGGATGGACTCCGAAGAGATTAACGTGTTGCGGACGTAATAAGTCAGCAAACTACCTTATCGATTTTGGAGCTAATATTTCTGTCCCAACAGGAGGGACTGTAGAGGAAATTTCTCTTGCTATTACCATTGATGGTGCAACAATCCCTGCCAGTAACATGACTGTTACTCCAGCAGCTGTTGACGAGTACTTCAATGTTAGCAGAGCGATCAATGCTGATATTTGGAATGGCTGCTGTGAATCGGTAGCAGTGAGAAATACCAGCGAACAGCCTATACAGGTCCAGAATGCCAACATTATATTTTCCAGACCTGATCTGTCAGTAACTTATTAGGAAAGGAGGAATGGTAATGCACGATTGTATTGAAAAATTTCAGGAGATTCTTGAAAAGGATCTCAAGGAAAAACTCAACAGAGTAAACAATGCCGGAACCGTGAATCCTGATGATCTGATGGTTATTGATAAGGCTACAGACGTTATGCTTGATCTTATTAAGTATGATGAATGGAAGATGGGTGAAGGCGAATACTCAAACACAGGCTATAGCACAAGACGCGGTAGGAGTATGACAACAGGCCGATATGTCAGTAGAGATCCTTATCCGCAAAACATGTCTTATAGAAGATCTTATGGTGATCCTTATATGGCTGGCTATAGCGGGCATAACCGCATGATCGACGAACTTGAAAGAATGCGCGACGAAGCTCAGACTGAGCGTGAGCGTATGATGATCAACGAGTGGATCAATTCTGCGGAAATGAACAGATAGTTATATTTGTTGTGAGAGGGTTTCGTTTGAAGCCCTCTCTTATTTTTCGAGGTTAGAAAATGTATCAGGATGAAACTTATCTTATGCACTACGGTGTAAAAGGGATGAAATGGGGCGTAAGAAGATTTCAGAATTATGATGGCACAAGAATAAAAAAAGCAGGAACAGCGGTGAAGAATTACGCTTCAAAGAAAACTTACAATTCTGAGCGATCGGCATATAAGCGTTCAAAATCTATGAGCGATGAGGAATTAAGAACGGCTAATAAAAGATATCAGCTTGAACAGCAGTATAGACAGAATGTAAGAACAGATGTTCGGGATAGTCGTTCATATGTAGGAAAACAATTAAATAAAAGTGGCGGAATTCTTGTTAGTGCTGCAGTTGGTGCTGCTGCAGGAGGTGCCGGCGCTATGATAGGCAAAAGAATATTAAATGAAGCATCGACTATGGATATTAGAGCGTTGATCGCTTGGTTAGGAGCAAGATAATGAATTTAATAAGCGAAGATTACTTAATGCACCATGGCGTAAAAGGAATGAAGTGGGGTGTCAGGCATGATCCAGAAAGAGTTGGGCGAGTTAAAACCGCACGGTCTAATATGAGATCTGCTCAAAAACAAGCAAATAAAGATTATAATAGAGCATATAATTATTCTGCAAGGCACCCAGTTTCTCAATATTTTAAGAAATCACCAACTTACGCAGAATCAAATAAAAGATGGGAAACCGCTCAAAAATCTGCAAAAGCGTATAACAAAGCGCACAAAGATTACAGAGCTGTAAATATTCAAAGTAAAATTGAAAGAAAAAATGAAAAATATGATAAATTTGCTAATAAAATATTAGATGCTAGAAAAAAGAAAGTGTCTAAGATTGAAGCAAAATATGATAAGAAAATAAATAAAGCAAAATCCAAAGAATTAAAATCCGTATATGAAGGCAGAAAAGCTGCAAAAGTTAATGATTTTAATCAAGGAACAAAAATGATTAAAAAGGGTATGAATCATTATAAAAGTGTAAATACTACGTATGGCAATATGAAAATAAAAGCTTTAAATGATCCTAGTATAAAGAAAACTAAAGCATATAAGACTGCCGGAAGAAATTATATGATACAGGTACTTGGCGATGCTAATTACGGAAAAGCATATACAACTTTGGATTATGCAAGTAAATATGGGCAAGGATATAAACCGCAAAAAGAATCTATAAAATGGAAGAGATAAACAATGTTATCAAACACAGCAACGCCGATATATTACGGCCAATTCAGAGATGCCGTAATACGCGGCGATATTCCTGTGAATCGTGAAATCTCTATGGAGATGAATCGTATTGATGATCTTATCAAGAATCCCGGAATATATTATGATGACGAAGCTATTAATGGATGGATAGATTATTGTGAGTCCGAACTTACTTTAACTGATGGTTCAGACCTTAATATGCTTGATTCATTCAAACTCTGGGGCGAACAGGTTTTTGGGTGGTATTATTTTGTAGAACGAAGTGTCTACGAACCATACAAAGATAAACCCGGCGGTCACTATGTTAATAAGAGGATAAAGAAGCGCCTAATTAACAAACAATACTTAATAGTAGGAAGAGGCGCGGCTAAGTCGATGTACGGTTCGTGTATTCAGAGTTATTTTCTGAATGTTGACACGTCCACTACACATCAGATAACGACATCACCAACGATGAAGCAATCTGAGGAAATAATGTCGCCGATAGCTACAAGCATTATGAGGGCCAGAGGTCCTCTTTTTAAGTTTTTGACAGAGGGGTCGCTTCAGAATACCACAGGTTCCAGAGCTAACAGACAGAAACTCGCAACCACAAAGAAAGGTATAGAAAATTTTCTTACCGGTTCATATTTGGAAGTAAGACCGATGAGGATCGATAAGCTCCAAGGTCTCAGATGCAAGATTGCGACTGTCGACGAATGGCTTTCAGGTGATATTAAGGAAGATGTAGTCGGAGCTATCGAACAGGGTGCTTCTAAGAATGATGACTGGCTTATTGTTGCTATGAGTTCTGAAGGAACTGTTAGAAACAGATCCGGAGACGAGATCAAAATGGAGTTGATGAGTATTCTTAAAGGTGAATACGTTAACCCACATGTTTCTATATGGTATTACAAGCTTGATGACGTCAAAGAAGTATCTGATCCGGCTATGTGGTTAAAAGCCAATCCGAATCTCGATAAGACTGTGACTTATGAGACTTATCAGCTGGAAGTCGAGAAGGCAGAAAATAATCCCGCTGCTCGCAATGATATTCTCGCTAAGAGATTCGGCATTCCTATGGAGGGTTATACATACTTCTTTACTTATGAAGAGACTCTTCCTCATAGGAAGCGCAGTTTCTGGTCTATGCCTTGTTCTATTGGCGCCGACCTTTCACAGGGAGACGACTTCTGTGCATTTACTTTCCTGTTTCCTCTTAGAAACGGTTCTTATGGAATCAAAACTCGAAGTTATATAACTTCTCTCACGTTGATGAAACTTCCTGGCGCTATGCGAGCCAAGTATGAAGAATTCATAAAAGAAGGAAGTCTCATTGTTCTTGAAGGAACGGTCCTTGACATGATGGAAGTTTATGATGATCTGGACCAATTTATCATAGATTCCAATTATGATGTGAGATCCTTCGGATATGACCCGTATAACGCGAGAGAGTTTGTAGAACGATGGGAAAAAGAGAATGGTCCTTTCGGAATCGAACAGGTAAAACAGGGTGTAAGAACTGAATCAGTTCCTCTTGGTGAATTGAAGAAACTTGCATCAGAGAGAATGCTTCTGTTCGATCAGGATCTTATGACATTTGCGATGGGAAACTGCATTACGCTCGAAGATACTAACGGAAACAGAAAACTGTTGAAGAAGCGTTACTCAGAAAAGATCGATAATGTTTCTGCAATGATGGATGCTTACGTAGCTTATAAGCTAAACAAGGAAGCATTCGAATAATTCAAAATGGGAGTAAAAATTAATGAATGGAGGCCTATATGGCAGATTTTACTTTAGGCGAAAGAATTAAAAACGCCTGGAATGCATTTTCATCAAGATCACCTACTAGCTGGCAGACTACTTCTTATGGTTATAGTTATAGGCCTGACCGTATGAGGTTTTCAAGAGGAAACGAGCGTTCTATCGTTACCGCAGTTTATAATAGAATTGCTATTGATGTTGCTGCTGTCGATATCAAGCATGTAAAACTTGATGATAATCAAAGATATTTGGAAGATGTTAATTCCGGATTGAATAATATTTTCAGTCTTGAAGCTAATATTGATCAGAGCGGAAGAGAATTCGTCCAGGATATCGTCATGTCGATGTTTGATGAGGGTTGTGTCGCACTGGTTCCTACATGGACTGATATCACACCTAAACTATCTGGTGCTTATGATATTTTAGAAATGCGAACCGCAAAAGTAGTTAATTGGTATCCGGAGCACGTCAGGGTTCAGTTATATAACGATAAGACAGGAAGAAAAGAAGAAATAACGCTTCCTAAAAAACTAGTAGCTATTATAGAGAATCCTTTATACGCTGTAATGAACGAACCAAATTCAACGATGCAGCGGCTTATAAGGAAACTTAATCTTCTTGATTATATTGACGAACAGAACAGTTCCGGAAAGCTCGATCTTATAATTCAACTTCCTTATACAATCAAATCTGAACTTAAGCGACAGCAGGCTGAAGCTAGAAGGAAGCAAATAGAAGATCAGCTTGTAGGTTCTAAGTATGGAATCGCTTATACTGACGGAACAGAGAGAATCACCCAGCTTAACAGACCTGTTGAGAATAATCTCATGTCGCAGATCGAGTATCTGACTTCGATGCTATATGGTCAGTTAGGATTGACAGAAGAAGTGTTCAAGGGTACTGCTGATGAAACGGTTATGTTGAATTATTATAACAGGACTATTGAACCAATTCTTTCAGCTATAACTGATGCTCTCGAAAGAAAGTATCTTACAAAGACTGCACGGTCTCAGAACCAAGCTATAAAATTCTTCAGAGATCCATTTAAATTAGTTCCTGTCGGGCAGATAGCAGAGATTGCTGATAAGTTTACAAGGAATGAAATTCTTACTTCAAATGAAATCAGACAGATTATAGGAATGAAACCTTCTGATGATCCGAAGGCTGATGAGCTTAGAAACAGCAACATCGCTCAGGCAGCAGAAGAACAGACGCCTGTTGAAGAAGAATATGAGCCAGAAGATCCGATGGAAACTCCAGTTTCGGATCTTTTTTAATTTGAAAGGAAAAATTCAAAATGGGAGTAAAGTATGATTTCAGTGGTTATGCCACTAAAAACGATCTTAGATGCTCTGATGGAAGAACGATCCGTAAAGATGCATTTAAAGATAATGACGGTCAGACAGTTCCACTAGTCTGGCAGCATAGTCATAACGATCCAGAAAACGTCATCGGACATGCGCTCTTAGAGAATAGGGAAGATGGCGTTTATTGTTACGGATCGTTCAATAGTACATCAAAGGCTGCTACAGCTAAAGCATTAGTAGAACATGGAGATATTACGGCCCTTTCGATCTATGCAAATAAGCTCAAACAGCAGGGTGGAGATGTGCTGCATGGTGTTATCAGAGAAGTTAGCCTCGTATTGGCGGGAGCTAATCCGGGGGCCTCGATCGATTTTCCAATTCTTGCTCATTCAGGAGAGGAAAGCGAAACTGAAGCAACGATCTATACAGGAGAACCTATTTATCTCAAGCATAAGGATGCTCAGGAAGATCCTGTAGAAGAGAAACCTGCTGAGGAAGAAAAAGAAGAACCTCCTGTTGAAGAAAAAGAAGAGGAAGAAAAAGAGGAGAAAGGAAAAGAAGAAATGGCATTAGAACATGCTGATAATGAAAAGACTGTAAAGGACGTATTTGACGAACTTACAGAAGAACAGAAGAATGTTGTTTACTTTATGATTGGCCAGGCTCTTGAAGATGCTGGAGTCGAGGCAGAAGGAGAGGAAGACGAAGATATGAAGCACAACGTATTTGATACTGATGAAAGACAGGACAACTATCTGAGCCACGAAGACATGGATACTATCTTTGCTGACGCAAAGAGACTCGGATCCCTGAGAGACTCAGTTCTTATGCACATGGAAGATGGCGTTCTGGCACACTCGATCCCTACAGATGATATGATTGGCCCGTCATCTGCCACTGCATCTCAGACTTATGGTTTCAGAGATCCTGACATGCTCTTCCCTGAGTATAGATCAATGAACAATCCGCCGGAGTGGATCAAGAGAGAAACCGGTTGGGTTCAGAAGGTAATGGGCGGAGCTCATCACACTCCGTTCAGCAGAATCAAATCTGTATTCGCTGATATTACGGAAGATGAAGCAAGGGCAAAGGGTTATCTGAAAGGCCACCTGAAGAAGGATGAAGTATTCACTCTGCTCAAGAGAACAACCGATCCTCAGACTATCTATAAGAAGCAGAAACTCGACAGAGATGATGTTATCGACATCACAGATTTCGATGTTGTTGCGTGGATCCGTGGAGAGATGAGACTCATGCTGGAAGAGGAAATCGCAAGAGCTATGCTTATCGGTGATGGAAGATCCGGAGCATCCGACGACAAGATTTCTGAGACTCATATCAGACCTATCGCTACTGATGCACCTCTGTTCTCAGTTCCTGTAAATGTTCCTAATACAAATAATATCGCAAAGAGCTTTATTGACTCTGCAATCAGAGCAAGAAAGAATTATAAGGGATCCGGAACTCCTACTCTGTTTACTACTGCTGATATGCACACCGAAATGCTTCTGCTCGAAGACCAGATCGGTCACAAGCTGTATAAGTCAGACACCGAACTGGCTACTGCTCTTAGAGTAAAGGAGATCGTTGAAGTCGAGGTAATGGAAGGTCAGAAGATAAACAATAAGGATCTGCTTGGAATCATCGTAAACATGACTGATTACAACATCGGCGCTGATAAGGGCGGAGAGGTCAACATGTTCGATGACTTCGACATCGACTACAACCAGATGAAGTACCTGATCGAAACAAGAATCTCAGGAGCTCTGATCAAGCCGTTCTCAGCTCTGATCCTTACAGGCAATGTTGGCGGAGCGACTGGCGCAACAGGAGCAACAGGAGCAACAGGAGCAACTGGCGAAACAGGTCAGTAAAATTTTAAATATTCAAAATGGGAGTAATTTGTAAAAATGGCTAAATGGTATGGAAAAGTCGGATACATTATCACGACTGAAACATCGCCTGGCGTGTGGACGCCGGAACCTGTAGAACGATATTACCAGGGAGATTTCACAAGAAATCATAAACGTTGGGAATCGTCTCAGAATCTCAATGATAATATAACTCTGCAAAATGAGATAAGTATTGTCTGTGATCCATACGCCTTACAGAACTTCCAGTTTATTAGATATGTCGAATTTATGGATTCGTTATGGAAAGTTACTGCTGTTGATGTTCAGTATCCGAGATTGATCCTGAGTATTGGGGGTGTATATAATGGCGAGCAGGCTTGAATTGCATAACGAGTTAAAAACGTTACTCGGTTCAGATAACGTATATTTTCAGCCCCCGGAATCATTCAAGATGCAATACGATTGTATAGTTTATAAATTGAACGACATATCTAACGACTTTGCAAATAACAAAACATACTACTATCACAAAAGATATGAAGTTACTTTGATAACGAAAAAAGCAGACAACAATATTGTAGATGCTATAATACAGCATTTTCCTTATTGTATTTTTAATCGTTCTTTTATCACTGATAATCTGTATCATCATATCTTTTATTTATATTATTAAGGAGGAAATAATATGCCTAAAATGGTATGGGACCAGGCTGGCGAACGTACTTACGAAACTGGTGTGAGCGAATGTGCGCTTTATGTAGCCGGATCAGGAGCGTCTTACCAGACAGGAGTTCCTTGGAACGGACTTACCGGTGTAACAGAGACTCCTTCAGGTGCCGAAGAGACAGCTCTGTATGCAAATAACTCAAAGTATCTGTCTCTGAGATCTGCCGAGGAATTTGGAGGAACTATCGAGGCTTATACATATCCTGATGACTGGGCTCAGTGTGACGGATCAGCCACTCTTGTAACCGGCGTTCATGTCGGACAGCAGAACAGAAAAAGTTTCGGTCTTGCTTATAAGACCGTTGTCGGAAATGATACAGAAGGTGAAGCTCACGGTTATAAACTGCATCTTATCTACGGAGCATCAGTATCACCATCAGAAAGAGCGTATGCGACTATCAACGACTCTCCTGAAGCGATCACTTTTAGCTGGGAATTCACAACTACTCCTGTATCTATCGATCCAACGATCGTTGGGGCTTCTTTCAAGAAGACAAGTATTCTAACAATCGATACGACAGAACTCACAGGTGGTAAAGAGAACGCAAAACTTGCCACTCTTGAAGGCATTCTTTATGGAACCGGTGCAGATGCATATGTTGAAGCTACAGATGTAACTTCAGAGAACTTTGCATCAAAGAAAGCCAATCTGTACACGAAAGACGGAAGCACATACAGTTCTGCGGCATCAGCTACTTATAGTTCAAGCGCAACTTATTATTATAAGAATGCATCTCCGAGACTTCCGCTTCCTGAGGAAGTATTCACTATCTTTAACGCGGCATAAAAACTGTTAAATAGCAAAGAGGTCCCAAAAATTCAAAATGGGACCTCTTTTTTAGAAAGGAGCTAACTATGCTTAAAAAGACAATAAAGTATACGAATTACGATGGTATAGAAAAAGAGAAGGATTTTTTCTTCAATCTTAAAAAATCAGAGCTCGTAGATCTTCAGTATAAAACATCAAAAGGATTCATTTCTTATATAGAAGAGATTACTAAAGCCGGAGATAATTCTGAACTTTGGAAAGCTTTCAGAGATATTGTTCTGCTTGCTTATGGTGAAAAATCTGATGATGGAGAAAGATTTATGAAATCCGAGGAGATTTCAAAAGCTTTTGAAGAAACCGAGGCTTTCTCTGTTCTTATCATGGAGCTTATCGAAGAAGACAACGCTGCTTCCGATTTTATTAATGGAATAATGCCTGCCGATATTAATACTCAGAACGATGTTAGTGCTTGACATTCCTGAAAGGGAATTATTTGACGAATCTACAGATAGATTCATAAAGATAAAAGCTCAGACGTTAAAACTAGAACATTCTTTGATTTCTATTTCCAAATGGGAATCCAGATGGCTGAAGCCTTTTTTAACAAAAGAAAAAAAGACTAAAGAAGAATTACTGGATTATATCAAGTGCATGAACACTAATCCTGTTCAGGATACCGATGTAGTCCAGTATCTTTCGGCCAACGAATTGAATAAAATCATAGATTATATTGATTCACCAATGACTGCTACAACCGTTACTTTTTTTGATGACAAAAAACCTAAAACAAAAGAAGAAACAGTAACGTCTGAACTTATTTATTACTGGATGATATCGGCAGAAATACCATTTGAATGCGAGAAGTGGCATATTAATAGATTATTCGCCTTACTGAAGATCTGCAGTGCGAAAAATGCGCCAAAAAAGAAAATGACAAAAGAGATGGCTCAATCGCAGGCGGCTCTTAATGCTAAACGAAGAGCTAATCTTAAATCAAGAGGATAATTATGAAGATATGGGCTACTGGTAAAGGAGATTTTTCAAAAACTATCGATTTTTTAAAACGAGCTGATAGTAATGTTTTACCTGCGCTTCATGCCGCAGGACAAAAAGGAGTTGAAGCTCTTAGAAATGCAACGCCTAAAGACACCCAGTTAGCAGCGTCATCGTGGGGATATACGATCGATGGGTATGAAGGAAACTATACTATAACGTTTCATAATTATGATATTGAGGGCGGCTATAATGTTGCCATTCTTATTCAATACGGCCACGGAACAGGAACCGGCGGTTATGTGGCAGGAAGAGATTTTATTAACCCAGCACTACAGCCGATATTTGATAATTTAGCAGACGATATTTGGAAGGAAATAAATAGATGAGAGGTTCAGTTGACAGCAGAGTTGTTGAAATGCATTTTGACAATTCTGATTTTATGAAAAAAATCGAGGAAACGATAACCGCTCTCGAAAAACTAAACGAGCAGATTTCCGCTATTAACGCTTCCAATGGTTTAAATAATCTTGCCGGTAATATGGGTGGAAATGATCTTAATAATGTAGCAGATGCTGTTGGTAATATCGAGCATAGATTTTCTACTCTTGGAATAGTCGGAATGACAATAATCCAGCGTTTGACTAATGCTGGTATTGACATGGCTTTGAAAATCGGTAACGGGATCAAAGCCGTTGGTAATCAGATAAAGACCGGAGGTTTTATAAGAGCTGAAAAACTTGAACAGGCTAAATTCCTGTTAGAGGGTCTTGGTGCTGATGTAGAAGGAATAATGGGCCGTGTAAACGAGGCAGTTGATGGAACGGCTTACGGCCTGGATGAAGCAGCCAAAGCTTCAGCTTCTTTCTTTGCTTCAGGAATAAAAGATCTGGATCAGATGGAAGCTACTCTGAAATCTGTATCCGGTGTAGCAGCATTGGTTGGTTCGGACTATAGCAGTATTGCCGAGATATTTACGACTGTAGCTGGTCAGGGGAAACTTATGACCATGCAGTTGAGACAGCTTGAATCGAGAGGTCTTAACGCTGCAGCATATTTGGCAGAATATTTCGGGACCACAGAAGAAGCGGTTCGCGATATGGTCACAAAAGGTGAAGTCAGTTTCGAAGATTTCACAGCTGCTATGAGCAGATTCGCAGACCATGCAAAAGATGCAAATAAGACTTTTTCAGGCTCGTTAGCTAATATGAAGACTGCTTTATCGAGACTTGGTGAAGCATTTATAACTCCTTCTATGGAAGCCGCGATTCCGTTATTTAATGGTATCAGAGAAGCTATATCTGCTTTTACTACTCAGGTAAAGAAAGACTTAGTTGGAACAGAAGAAAGTGTTGGAGTTTTTACAAAAACAATAGACCATTTCGGTAATCGTTTGGGAGTCATGCTGAGACTTTTGAACGGAGGAACTTTTTCTGAAGATGAGATAAAAGCTTTTTCTGAAAAAGGATATAAAGATCTTGAAAAAATAGCAAAAGCTGCGAGATCTACTCATAGTGTATTTGCCGATTTTGGTCATTCTATGGGGAATATTGGTAAATTACTTATAACAGCTTTCAAAAGAATAGGAGAAGCTTTAACGGAAGTATTTCCTAAAGCCAGTGTTGAGAATTTCAGATCATTTATGATGGATTTCAACGCTTCAATTTCTAATTTTTATCGTGCGCATAAAGAGATGGATGGCTTTAAAAACGTCATGGTTGGCGTATTTTCCATATTTAAAGCTGCGTTTAATATTGTTTCTGGGGTTCTTAAAGTTTTCGTCGCATTCGGTAAAGCTATTACAGGAATCACTAGCAAATCTGTAAGTTTATCAGAAGGTTTTGCTAACATTGGAAAAGCTTTAGCTAAAATCTCAGGGGCAACTGATATTTTTGATTTCCTAGCTTCAACCGTAGAAGGAGCGGGAAATGTTATAAGCAAAGTATTTGATACTATATTCAAAAGTATCAGCAAGTTGATTAGCGGATTTGGAAAGACTATCGGTGGTATAGACGATCTTAATGGTGCTATGACCATGATGGGTGTTCTCTGGACAGGATTGTTTGGAGGGCAACTGCTTGGAAAAATTACGTTCAAGATGAAATCGTTTTTGCATATTTTTACAGGAGTAAAAGATGTAATTGAAACGTTCAAACAATCTGCCAAATCTCTTCCTGGAAACATAGGTGGCACTTTAACCGCTTTAACGAATTCGTTAAACAGTATGACGACAGAAGTCCAGGCAAAAGCGTTGAAACAGATTGCTTTAGGTGTTCTCGCTTTAGCTGTTGCTTTGAAGATATTATCAGAAATTGATAATGAAGGATTAGCTAAAGGTTTAGGATCTATAACAACGTTATTAGCCGAGATGGTAGGAGCAATGGCAATATTACTGAAACTATTGTCAAGCGGCGAATTCGCTAAATCAGCTAAAGGTATTTATGCTTTAGGTTCTGTTACAAACGCTCTTATTAAAATAGGCGTGGCTATGATATTAATGGCCTCAGCCTTAAAAATGATATCTGGATTAGATCCTAAGCAACTTGCAACAGGACTTATAGGTCTTACTGTTATGCTTGGCGCTGTTCTTGGTTTTGTATTAGTTCTTGACAAATACCAGAACTCGGTGGCAGATGCAAAAGTCGGTTTAATGATGATCGGTATAGCTTTAGCTTTGTCGACTATGGCTAAAGCCGTTCAAATACTAGGTTCTTTAAAACCTACGGAATTAGCTAAGGGATTAACTAGTATAGTTGTTATTATGGGGGCTATATTTGGGTTCATGGCTGCTATCAGTAAGATGGGCGTTAAATCCAGCGGTGGAATGATAGCTGCTGGAATAGGAATGATAGCTATTGCTACGGCTATTAACATTTTAGCTCCAGCTTTGCAGAAACTTGGTTCTATGAGTCTTGAACAGATAGCAAAGGGGCTTTCTGCTATGGCTATAGCTATGGTAAGTATGGCGGCTGTTTCACAATCTATGAGCGCCGGTGGTGCTGTCGGAATACTTGTGATGGCTGCAGCTCTCAGCTCATTATCTTTTACAATAGAAAGACTTGGCTCACTAGACATCACCACAATAGCAAAAGGTTTGGGGACAATAATTGTTGCCATTGCCGCTCTTGGGGTTGCAGCTGTTATATTGGCTCCGGCCAGTGCAGCATTGTTGGCTTTGGGAGCTGCTATGGTATTGGTAAGCGCTAGTTTTGCCATATTTGGTGCTGGTCTGATTATGATAGGCGCTGGATTAACCGCTATTTCTTCAGGTATAATGTCATTTTCAGCAGTATCAACAACGGCTATCGGCATGTTTGTTAACACTGTTAAAATGATGTTGCAAGAACTTATAATGCTCATTCCGTCGGTTGCCGCTTCTTTGGCTGAAGGTCTCGTCGTATTTATTGAACAGATAGCAGCCCTGGCTCCAAGATTTACGGAAGCTGCTACAACAATAGTATCTTCATTAATTGAAGCTATTGAGAAAAATGTTCCAAGGCTTGTAAAAACCGGTTTAAGATTATTAATAGAATTACTTACAGGTATTAAAGAAGCCATTCCTAGAATATCTAAAATAGGTGTTGAAATAATTGCAGGCTTTATTGATGGTGTTGCTGAGGGATTAGATCAAATTATTCAAGCAGGCTTCGACTTAATGCTGGCATTTATAAACGGACTTGCTAATGGTATTCGAGATAATACAGAAGCAATAAAAGGAGCTATAACCAATCTGTGCGAAGCCATATTAGAAGCTTTCATGTCATTCTTTGGTATATCTTCCCCATCAACTGTTATGGAACAGCAGGGTATGTTTCTTATGCAAGGACTTCTTAATGGTATCAAATCTGTTGGTGGAATTCCTGCCGCATTACTTGGTGCTGTGAAGAATGGTCTTGGAAGACTTGGCGGTTATATTACTAAGTTTAAGCAAAAAGGATTTGAGATTATTAAGAATATTGGAGCAGGCATTAAAAGCAAAGCTTCGGATATTAAAACCAAAGTTGGAGATGCCGTAACTAAAGCTAAAACAAAAGTTGGGGAATACGCTAGTAAATTTAAAAATGCCGGTGGTGATCTTGTAAGCGGCATTGCTAAAGGTATAAGAAACGGTGCCTCAAGTGTTATATCTGCATCTGGTTCTATAGCACAGAAAGCACTTAACAAATTTAAACAAAAACTCGGAATCAGCTCACCTTCAAAGGTGTTTGCCGCCGAAGCCAGATGGATTCCTGAGGGTGTGGCTGTTGGTATCAATAAGACAGCTAATAAGGTTCAGAAAGCAGTTGAATCGATGACGGTATCAGCTATAGATCCTTTAAGCCAAGCGATTTCAAGAGCGTATTCCTATTTGGAATCTGATGGTGATTTCAATCCAACTATAACTCCTGTTCTCGATCTTTCGGAAGTTAGAAGAGATGCCGGAGGAATCGGTTCTATATTTGGAACTGAAACCGTATCTTTGGCTTCATCTATAGGACAGAATGATATTCAGAACATCCAAAATAATAATCTTATGAATCAATTATTAACTAAGATGGATAAAATTATGAATTCCGATAACGAACGATCGGCAAACATTACAAATCATTTTACAGTTAATGGCGCTGAGGATCCAGAACAATTCGTTAACACGTTTGTTAGAACTCTTGATAGAGAGATGAAGATGAGGGCTGTATAAATGGCAGATAAGAAAAAAAATAAAAAAACTGCAGCCCCATCTGGCTGCGATATTACAAGAAACGGAAGCAAATTCACTTTATCTTGGAAAATAAAAGCTAAAGACACAAAAGATGGTCAGAAAAGAAGATATGCTATAAATGGAAAAAAGCATTCCGCCGAGAAGATAAAGGCAAAAGCAACAAAAACGTCAATAACTACTAACGCATATCCTTTAAAAACTGTTACGATCGAGGTTCAGGACAATCAAAAAGAAGACAAAAAGAAAGCATCAAATTGGGCGGGCGATACTTTTAAGTTTAAGCGTCCTCCTAAAAGCGTGTCCGCTATGTCTTTGAGCAGCGATTACTGGAATGTTTGCAATGTCAGTTATGGATATAAAGGCTCTTTTAAGTTCACAAATAATGACCACTATGGCTATATTCAAACCGAAAGACAGACCACGTTTTATAAACAAGGCACAGATACTAAAAACATAAAATGGACTAAAAATGATGGAAACAAAGGCTATGATATTTTAAAGGGCGCTACCGGGTCTTTTACAAAAAGAGAAGATAGTTTAACATTATCTAAAGATACTGCTTACGTCAGACGTTACAGATTTAGGATAAAATGCAAGAGAGGATATAGAACAAAAAAAGCAAATAACGCGTGGATGGCTGTATGCTCGCATTATTATTCTATACCGTATACGCCAACTGTAAAAAAAGCTACTATTTCAAGCGACGATTCCGGAGGTATGGATTGCGTTGTGCGGTGGTATTCTCCCGATGATACTTTTCATCCAATAGATTATACCGTTTTGCAATATGGTATTGGTGTACCAGGCATCGATATGTCTTGTCCGCAAGATATCAGCTGGACAGACAGACCATCGATGAAGGATACAAAAACAACGGCTAATAAAAATAAAAAAGGCAAAGTTGTTTCATATAATAAAAACGAAGATGGCGATCGTTTTTATATAGATACTGTAATTGATCCAGATTATTGTCTTTTTGTAAGGGTTAAAAATACACACGATAATAACTCTTCATATTCAAAACCTAAGAGAGCTACCGGTATTATCACTTCTTTAACTGCGCCGTCTATTGTTTCTGTAAATCCGGATTATACGACAAATCGAGTTTCCATAGTTGTCAATAATAATTCAGCTGTTCCAGATTCATCTGTCGCTGTTATATTCAAATCTATACTTGACAGCGAAAGTGAAGAAGAAATAATCGGAGTGCTTCCACATGGCGTTTCAGAAATAACTATACAGTGTCCTGATCTGGAAACATTTGACGAATTCAGCTTCGGTGTATTTGCTTTTGTGGGCGATTCCGGAAATTATGTTCTTACAGATGATACAACTGTAAATGCAAAAAAAACATATTATACACGTACCGGATCTGATGAAGATATTGCTACTGTAATTGACAGTCCGACCGGAAATCCACAAGAAAAGGGATATTATGAAAAGTATGATGAAGGGGGATATTATCTTAGTGAAGACACATCGGTTAATCCGAATACCACATATTATAATGTAATACCGGCTACGCCGTTCGTATATACGAAGGTATCAAATCCTTCAGGGAACCCTCATTCTAAGAATTATTTTGAATTCGTTCCAAATATTTCCTCTGACGTTTCTTATACTAAAAGCGGAGAAACGTTTACTTATAGTAAATACGAGATTCCAAACATAACTATGCGATCCCCCACGATCTGGCAGGATGGCGATATTCCAAGAGCTCCTACAAACGTGGAGGCAAACTTGGTTCCTAATCAGGAAAACATGGCTCTTGTTACATGGAATTGGGCTTGGAAATCTGCGGATATTGCTGAATTATCATGGTCCGACAATGAAAACGCATGGGAGTCTACCGATCAGCCGGAAATGTATAGGATTCCTAATACACACGCTGGAAAATGGTATATTCATGGATTGGAATCCGGAGTTACATGGTATATAAAAGTCCGTCTTATTAAGACTACTGAAGATGGCGAAAATGTTGGTCCTTGGGGGAGTGCTAATCCATTAGATATGTCGTCCGCTCCAAACAGGCCGGTTCTTGAATGCTCAAAAGAAGCGGTAGCAATGGGGGATTCATTTACATTGTCATGGGATTATATTTCTACAGACGGAACCGATCAGCAGGGTGCCATGCTCAGGAACGTAACTAGAGCGCAGGATGGAACTATAGTCATAGGCGAAGATCTCAATAAAGAGATCACGACCGAGAGAACTATAGATTTAACTCCTGAAGAGCTTGAATGGTCTATGGGAGAAGAACATGGCTTTATTATTTGTGTTACCTCGGATTCAGGTAAAACATCAGAATGGTCTGATCCGCCGGTTTGGATATCTGTAGCCGACCCTATAACATGCACAGTAAACAGCACTACTTTTAAAGAAAGACCGTTATATACATTAACTGACGATACAGAAATCGATGAAGCTCAGACATATTATACACTTACAGCGACTGAGGTTTCGGAACCAGATGTAAATAACCTGTCAACATATTATGAACTTGTGTCCGGTATTTATGTTTTGACCGATGATGGTGTAATTGATGAAGAATCAACTTATTACACGGTTGTGGGGACAGAGGTTACGTTACCACAAGTAGAAGAATTAGGCAGTTACTATATTCGATCTGTCTTAAATATTCTTGACAAATTACCGCTTGTTATATCTGCTGAAATGGCCGGAGGGTCTGATACAGGAAGATACGCAAACGTTACTATAGAGAGAGCGACTTCGTATTTTGTTGACAGACCTGACGAATCTGTTTATCAGGGATATGAAGGCGAAATAGTATATTCCGGCGATTTTGAGGATGTTTCAAATATTGAGATTAAGCAGACAGATCTTCAGGGATATCTGGATGATACAGCGTCATATTTTCTTTCGATCTCATGTTTCGATTCCCTTGGGCAGACATATAGTATAGATCCTATATTGTTTACTGTTAACTGGGAGCATCAAGCCGCAGTTCCGACAGCCGCCGCAATCCTTGATCAGATATATTCTGTAATGAAAATAACACCGTCTATCGATCCTGAAAAATACAGAGAAGGCGATACTTTTGATATTTACAGATTGTCTATAGATAAGCCAGTTCTCATTGTTAAAGGTGGTTCGTACAGAGCAAATCCTGTAGAAAATCCAACTGGAAATCCTCATGAACAGAGATATTGCGAAAAAGATGGCGATTCCTATCATATTTCAGAAGATACAGAAGTAGATTCTGAAAAAACTTATTACATCGTTGGGGTTGGTGACACATATATCGATCCGTATCCAACAATAGGACCGTACGGCGGTCACAGGGTTGTTACTGTTACTGCCAATGGCGATTTTATTTCCAACGATGAAGAAAGCGATATGGCTTGGGTAGATCTCGATGAGGAAGACGGTGATATTTTCTATTCCGATTTTTCTATTATTAATTACAGCGAGGGAACATTTAACATCTTATACAATGCAGATTTATCGACAAACTGGAATAAGGATTTCAGAGAAACCAGATATCTTGGAGGGCATATTCAGGGCGATTGGAATGCTGGCGTATCCAGATCTTCAACTATAAACAGCGTAATGTTAAGAGAGGATAATTTCTTATCAATTCGAGATTTTCGAAGATTGGCTGAATATACAGGAATTTGTCACATTAGGACGCTGGACGGTTCTAATTACTACGCCGATATTCAGGTCAGTGAGACTATTCCGTATGATGATAATCCTTTGAATTCATACAGTTTCAAAGTTACAAGAGTCGACAATGATGGTTATGACGGAATAGAGTTAAGCGAATGGAACAAGATAATAGGAGAATGATATGGATTGGTCTAAAGGTTTAAGCGCCAGTTATAATGCCTATATTGTCGACCCTATTACCTGGAGAGATACTGATGAAATACAGATAATAAACGGCACTATAAGCAAATCTGAAGATGATCTTAGAGAGTCCGCAGATATTTCTGTATTAAATTATGAATCCGACACCGAGCAATGGATAAGAATATATCTGAATGCCAGACAGTTACATGATTCTGCAAGATGTCCTATATTTACAGGACTTATAAGTTCCCCAACCAAAGACATAGACGGAAATATTCAAACAAATAATCTGAATTGCTACTCGGTTCTTAAGCCGGCAAGTGATATTCTTCTTCCTAAAGGCTATTATGTTCCGTACGGAACGGATGTGGCTTATATTCTAAGATCGTTATTATCAATAATTCGAGGCACACCTATAGACACAGAAGGTGTGTCTCGAACTTTGTCACAGACAATAATAGCCGAAAGCAACGAAACTCATTTATCGATGGCCAATAAAATTTTATATTTTATGGGTCTGAGAATGTATATAAGCGGAGACGGTTCTATAGTCGTATCAGAAACGGATTTAAACCCAGTTACATATTTCGATGCGAACGAGTTTGATTCTTTGGAGACAAAGCTTAATATAGAAAACAATTGGTTTTACTGCCCGAATGTTTTTAGAGCGATTGAGGGTGATTTTTCAGCAATCGCCATTGATGACGATCCGGATAGTCCGCTTTCAACAGTTAACAGAGGACGTGAGATTTGGATGGAGGAAACTAATTGTAATTTTGATATCGGCGAAAGTCTTGCTCAATATGCGGAAAGAAGATTGAAAGAAGAGCAGCAGGTTCTGATAACCGCATCATATACAAGACGTTTTGATCCTGACGTAAACGTTTCAGATGTTATAACGTTGATGTATCCGGGGCAAGGTCTTGCGGGCAATTATTATGTAACATCACAGAATATATCGCTTGGATATTCGCCGTCTGTATCGGAGGTTGTATATAAATTATGAGTACTATAGACACTTTGGCCAGGTCTTTGGCTAAGACCATTCTTGAGGCGCAGGATAAAAAGCCAACCTCCTACGATACACAAGCAGAAGTACGACGTATAGAAGGAGATACGGTTTGGGTTCATATCCCAGGCGGAGTAGATGAAACCCCGGTTCAACTAACCACGAACGCAAAAAAAGGCGATATTGTTCAGGTGCGTGTCAGTGGAGGAAGAGCTTGGCTTTACGGTAATAAGACTTCTCCTCCAACTGATGACACAAAAGCTAATGAGGCTGATAAAAAAGCTGTGGCTGCCGATGAGCATGCAATAGATGCGTTGGAAGCAACTATAAAACTTGACGGACGTGTCAAACAAGCTGAAGAAAATGTAACTGTAATTGAAAACAATATTGTGGTTTTAGATGGCAGGATCGACGCGGCTGATGCCAGCATTACGACCATTGAAGGTAATATTACTACTTTAGACGGCAGGGTAGATACTGCGGAAGGTAATATAAATACTTTAACAGGAAGAGTCGATACGGCAACAGGAAAGATTACGACCATAGAAGGCGATATTACTGCTTTAGACGGCCGAGTCGATTCCGCGGAAACCAGTATTGAAACGGTCGAAGGTAATATTACAACATTAACTAACAGAGTCACTACTGCGGAAGGTAATATTACTATTGTTGAAAGTGATATTACAAATCTTACAGACAGGGTAGAAGATGCCGAAGATGATATCGATGACACTTTAAAAGGCCTTTCTCTGGCTCAGGATATTATAGGAACTCTTGCGTGGATCACCGCCCACAGTACCATAACAGACGACACTACGCCGGTGTCAGGTAAGGCTTATTATATCAAGAATCAAGATGGAACTTACACGATTGTCACAGATACAACAGGCAAGAATCCTCATAATGAAGGTTGGTATGAAATGGATGAAGCCATGGCAAATTATGTCGCGGCTCATCTTGCAATGACCGACAATGGTCTAGTCGTAACGAAAGACAATAGTAAGTGGAAAGTTTTAGTTAAGGATAATGGCATTGATATTATCGATGCAACCAGCGGAATCAATAAAGTAATTGCCAGTTATGGTGCGGGGATTGAATTCGATGATGAACGGGAATTTCATATAGGAAATCAACACGCATATATTGTGTTTAATCCAGACAATGGTGGATCGATTACGATTGGCGGAGCAAACATCACTTTAGGTGGTGACAGATCTCTTGACGATGTTCTTGCCGGTATGAACTCCACCATTTCCAACACTCTTATTTATGACCATACGTATGTCTATGGTGATTACGTAGATAACAAGCCGACAACTGCGACTTTTACAGCATTTCTATATCGAGGCGGTGTAGATGTTAAAAATGAACTTGACGATGAAGATAATCCAAAATACCCGCCATCTCAGTTTACATGGTATTTGAAAAAAGAGGATGAGAACGGCGTTAAGGAAGTACCGATCGTGGTCAATCCTCAAAGTGATCCGACTAATAGTGGTTACCAATGCACTGTTAATTTATCCGATTGCGGTTATGGTGCCGAAGTTATTGGTAAGTTCACAAGCCTTGATGATGCAGAAGCTCTTACGAATGACGCCGATACCCTTACCACTATCGATGATGATCCGATAACGGTAAGGGCTTCTGGAGATTCTGTTAGGGTTCGGGATCTTACGACATCGTCAACTATATTTCCTGTAGATAAATTGATGGTTGTAGGTAGCGAAGACGAGCATCTCGTAACGATTCAAACTTTACAGGACTATCTGAATGCAAATCTCGATAAACAAGTATTGTTCGATACCACAGCAAACTGGAATTCTCAGACGACATTAGTATCCAGATCAGATACGCTTTATATTTATACCGACCATCAAAGAGATTCCGGTGGCCATGCTATAGCCGGAATAAAGGCCGGCGATGGTTTGGCTTATGTAGTTGATTTGCCATTTACGGATGCGATCGCTACTGAGCATATAGCCAATAGTTCAATACATATCACATCATCAGAACGTTCAACATGGAATGATCATGTGTCGAACAGTACGATTCACGTTACCGCAGCTGATAAGGAAAAGTGGAATAGCGCTGTAAAGTGTTATTACGCAGGAACCGATCAATTAGTTTTCACCGTAGTATAGAGGAGTTATTATGGCAGATATTTCTAAAATCACGTTGCCTTCGGGGACAACGTATACTATTAAAGACCAAGGGGCACGAGACCTGATTGCCGAATTGTTGAACTACACAACATATCTTGGTGTCACTACAACCGCTCTTACTGACGGTGCCACAACTAATCCAATCACTATAAATGGAAGTAGTGTTACCGCTACAAATGGTTGTGTTACCACATATCAGACAGTAGAGTTTATATTTAACGGAACCATATGGCAGAAGTTTGCAAATCTTTCAGGTCTTGGCGCATTAGCACATAAGGATAGTGCGTCGGCATCATATACACCGGCTGGAACAGTATCTAAACCGACATTCACGGGAACTGGGAAATATCTCGGTGTGAGTGTTGGCACCGCATCAAAATCCATGACCGGAACTTTTACGCCCGAAGGTTCTGTAAGTCAGCCGACATTTACAGGAACGCAGGGAAACATATCTGTATCCGGTACGATCGCGAATTCTGTGAGTTTATCTGCAGAAACATCTTCAGCTACAGGAAGAGCTGATGTGACCCCTGCTGGTACAGTATCTAAACCCACATTCACAGGAACTCAGGGAAGCGTGTCGGTGTCAGGAACGGCTGCCGGTTCTGTAACAACAACTTATAATTCGACATCATCGGGGGCGAGTGGAAATTTCACACCGGCAGGCAGTGTAAGTCAGCCGACGTTTTCGGGGACTCAAGGTAGTGTATCTGTTAGCGGTACGGCCGCCGGCTCGGTTTCCACAACATATAACTCAACATCATCAGGAGCGAGTGGAAATTTCACTCCTGCAGGAAGTGTCAGTACACCAACTATTACTGTGACGCCCTCCACAACAACGGTAAATTCGATAACTGCAGTTGGATCACTCCCTTCATGGACAGCTACAGTGTCAAATGAGGTGCTAACTATTGGATGGAGCCAGGGCACGCTTCCAACGAAAGGAAGCAACACCACAGTGATGACAGGGGCTTCGGCGACGTCGAGTCAGCCAACGTTTACAGGAACAAAAGTATATGCGCACCACACATTTACTGGATCAGCTAATACATCTACCGGAAACTTTACTCCTGCAGGTACTGTAAGTCAGCCATCGTTCACAGGAACAAAAGTATATGCGCATCATACATTTACAGGATCAGCTAATACATCCACCGGAAACTTTACTCCTGCAGGTACTGTAAGTCAGCCTACATTCAGTGGAACGGCCAAATATGTGGCAGCTTCTGTAGGTACCGCATCAAAATCCATGACCGGAACTTTTACGCCTGCTGGAACAGTATCACAACCAACATTTACCGGTACAGAGGGTTCGGTGTCAGTATCCGGTACGATTGCAAATTCCGCGTCGCTTTCAACATATACATCTTCAGCATCAGGCAGAGTCGATATTACTCCTGCCGGTTCTGTAAGTCAGCCGACATTCAGCGGCACAGCAGCAACAATTACATCAACGTAAAGGAGGTTGAATCATGGCTGATATTAGCAAGATAAAACTTCCTAATGGTAGTGAGTATAATTTGAAGGATAGTGGTGCATTAAGAAATGGCAGACCTTTGTTTACAACAAACCCATTTGCTCCAACTAATGTTGGCTCTTCTTCAATGTATATTTCCAAAATTGACAATGGCTTGTATGCATCAGATAAAAGATTTGATGCATATATTACCATAGATGGAAACACAAGCACTGCCAATAATGTTTTTGATGGTAGTTATGAGTCAGTAACTGTGATTCCTGCTGGGAAAACAGGAGTGTTGACCGTTGATTTTTCGGAACAGAGTGGTTCCAGATTTCCGGGATACCCATATGGCTATATCTATGTCAGTTTTTATTATTCATACATTCCTGCAAGCGTAACAGGACGAGTATATAACAATTACGAAGCCCATACTATCGGATGGAGCGATCTTTCGTTTGTTAGGTATGCTCCCGATGGCGGAGCAGACACACAACATGTATACACGGCAAGGCAATCAAAATATGGGTTGCAGATATTAGAGATTTCCATTACTGCTCCGGCAAACAAAGCAGCAGAATTAACACAAGTAGAAATATGGCTCGATAGACCACATCCAAAAAATGCTCCATTTGTTTCAAAATATACTGAGGAAACATTATATTATGATT
>AUXO012644139.1_pt1 | contig 27523 bp, 28 predicted proteins | sample 768731 | NCBI WGS metagenome assembly AUXO01 (sample SAMN02715735, study PRJNA202380) | gut metagenome | biome: sheep rumen | host: Ovis aries | place: New Zealand: Palmerston North
GGAACGGACAGTTTAATTCTTTAAAAGGAGTTTATCATGGAAAAAGTTAACTATCACCCGTTTGGCTACCCCCTCGTTGTCTTCCAGGCAGCAATCACGCGTGATGTTGAAGCTCACAACCTCTTCGAAAAGGTAATGTCTCTCTCCACTCTCATCATCGCTGGTAAGGGCCAGATTATCAAGACCAAGCGCTTCCTCAACGAAGCTGTTACGATCATCAAGCATTGCAAGCTTCTCCGCTCTTACAATCTCCCCAATCCGTATGACGAACACGGTGTTGATCTCGATGATGTTCGCAAAACCATCAAGGAATACACCGAAGAACTCCGCATGCATCAGAAGGATCTTCGTAAGATCTACGCGATTCACAACAAAACTGTGATTGAACTCAAGAATGTGATTGACAAGTTTGCTCGCACTTGTGCAATTCGTCATACCAATCCGGCTACTACTGCTCGTGATGTTGGTGATGTTGGTGATATCAAGGGTCTTCCTCAGATCAAGGAAGAACAGTCTATCACCACTCTCAATCTCTCTCGCATTGGTGTTCTCACTCTCATCAAGAAGCTCTCTGATGAAATCAAGGCAAAGCCGACTTGCAATAACTTCACCATCACCATCAATACTGGTGTAACAAAAGGGTAGAAAATTTTATTTCATTTCTATCCTTAAATTTTTATATTATAATCAAACAAAAGGAAAGGATAGATTATGGAAAATAAAAAACTTACGGCTTTTATTGCGCACACCATCAAAATGGCTAACAAGCGCGTCAAGGAAGAAAAACACATCCAGAAGCTCCAACGCCAAGCTAAGCTGGCCAAAAGGAACTACGGTTGTGGTGGAGCTCTTCCTACCGACACTGATTGGGAAGCTGTGATGGCCGAACGCAATACTAACCGTTTCTACACCGATAAGCTCTGCAAGGGCCAGAACGCACTCATCTCTGATTGCATGTGCAAGTGCTAAGGAGGACCAAATGATTCTGATCTTCGGCATCATCTTCGCCATTCTTTTGGTTCTCTTTAGCCTTCTCTTGATCGTCAATAGCGAGAGTAAGAGTACAATCTTCAACGACACTTCCTCCGCTTTCATCGCCAAGATAATCTTTCTTGTGCTTCTCGTTTGTATGATTTATTCATTTCATGCAACTTAAGGATTTGAAATTTTAATTCCTTAAATCTCCAAATTTTTTATATTATAATTGTTCCGGAATGGAATAGTTAAAATCACTTCAAAAAAGGAAAAACAATATGATTCTCAATCGCTCCTCTAACAAGATCATCATCCGCGCCGTTGCAGCTCTCAACAAGGCTATCAAGGCACATGCTTACTCCGCAATCTACTCCGGCTTCAAGGTCAAGAGCAAGGCGCAGTTCATCGCCAACGTTATCTCGGCCAAGATCTCTCTCCCCGCCTGGTGGGGTGGTCTTCCTAAGTCCAAGAAGCAGAAGCTTGAAGATGCACAGAGCTTCTGGGATTACAAGTTCACCTCTCACACTCACCACTACGGTGAAGCTAACTTCTTGTTCGTCCGTCCCAAGAAGGAATTCGGCTACGGTGCTCTTCTCAAGGCTGCCGAAAAGCTTGGTGAATTCTCCTGGGCTCAGCTCCTTCTCTCTATTCCGCACCATGCGGAGCGCATCAAGGAAGCTTACAACGCCTGGAAGAAGTATGGTGGATATAAGATGGTGTACCGCAATGGCAAGTCCTACAGGCAGTACGTCAGCTTTGACTCCTACGCCAACAACTACTTCAACTCCTACCGCGCCTACTTCGTCAAGAATCGCATCATTGCTAAGGTGAAGGGTAAGCGCGGAATCTACATGCTCACTCCCAACGGCAAGTTGCTCCTGTCGGGCATGAAGCAGCTCGACACGATGCGCTAGTCGCTCTGGAGTCGCTCCTAGGCCCTCCGCGGCTGTCCTCTGGATGGCCACGGGGGTGTCACCCCAGCTGTCAGGCCAGATGTCATCCCGCTAGTCAGCTGCGCCGGTACGACTGTAACTCTTCGACTCTCAAAAACATGATTAGCTAATCTAGAATGCACGCGGGTCTGGCCAGTAGTGGGGTATATACACTTTCGCGCCATGTCCTCTCGCACAAGATTTCTCGAGATCTGGGCTGTGCATCCAGAATTGATCACGTGCTCGTGAGCCTCTCGCACAAGATTTCTCGAGATTCAAGCGCTGAGTCCATAATGGATAGGCGTGTGTGCCTGCTCCTGAATCCTTCTCCAGAAAAATTTTCTCGAGATTCTGCTCTATAGCCTACTCCAGAAAATCACTCTGAGACTATAAATATTTCCATAAGGAGTTATATCATGTTATTGAGCGAAGCTAGACCTAGACCATATAGACAACCTGAAAGTGAACGTAGATTTAATCAGGAAGAAACTGACAAGCAATCTTTTGATACATTGAAAGACCGTGCCGTATGGACTAAAAATTATGGTAAAGACTTCATTAATAGATACAAGCACGCTTTTAATAACAGTGATGCAGTAGCAAAAAATCCTCGTTCTGCTATTAGATCTTATTGTAGAAATGTAATTAGAGACATGTTTGTTCCTTATTACACACAGCATGCAGATAAGTTAGTAAAAGATCCAGATATTCATGTTGTTCTATCTAACGCTTATCATGATTCTGTACATGCGGGACTTACTGTAGATGCGCGAGTAAATACACATAGACCTCTAGAAAAAGATGTTTGGCAAAATGTTGGTGAATTTACTGTTAGAGGTCATGCTGGTGCTCCTGTAGTTACTATCGAAAAAGATTCTTATACTGGTCGTGATGTTTCTGATGCACTGTTTAGTATAGTTAGTTCTGATGCCGGTCAGCAATATGAAAAAGTATTGAAAGATCTTGAAACGTATGCCTATGATAGCGGTTATGGAATAGATGGATTTGATCATGAAAAAGACTACATTCAAGAAGATCCAGAAGTGCGCAAGTTACTTGATATGATGTGTGTAGAAGTAGATAAGCAGATTAAGCCTATCATTGCTGATGTTAGCAAGAAACTTATGAATTTGAAAGTTCTTGTTAGCCAACATATTAGCGATTTTTACAAGAAGTAGAATTTTTATTATACTTAATACATGAGAACTTATGTATTTACTGTAAAATTTAAAAAATTGCCTTTTAAAGAGACAGAACACTGTAACAAGATACTACATGCTGTCAATATTAGAGAAGCCATTAACAAGCTACATTCTGAAATGAACGATAGTATAGAGTTCTTGATTGAAAATATATACTCTGAGGAAGAATAATGGCAGCAAGTGAAGAAGATTTTAAGCACGGATTTAATTGTCAGAAGGCTGTAGTAAATAATTTAAATAGATTGTTTGCTAGAAATAAGTCTGGACTAGTAGCAGAAGAAACAGACGAAAAGACTGACATGCGTGACAAGTATGATATTAGAGTACTTGATAAAGACGGACATGAGACTAAATGGAAGTTTGATGTTAAGAGTGCTGCTAATATGAAAACTGGCAATATTTCGTACAGCATAATGGACAATAACGGTAAGAGTAAGCCGACTAATTCTAAAGAAGAAAACAAGTTAGGAATTAGATTGATATTTGTATTTGATGCTAGTGCTAGTACTATGTACATTCCTAACATGGATAAGTGGTACGAGTTATTAAAGACTTTGCCTGTTAAGAAAGGGCGCATTTACGTGTTAAAGAACGAAAATGGTAAGGTTGTGCCCGAATATGCTATTAGACAGGGTGAAAGAGTTAATTTGAAAGATTACTACCACGTCACTACTGTAGTTAAAGACATGGCTGGCGATCAGGTTACGTCTTACATTGCTAGAGTTAGCATAAATCATAAGAAAACTGACGTAGAACTTGAATATGATAGATTTAAAGATAAGTGGTATTTTGAAGGTGGTAGCGAGTATGTTGTTGTCTCTAGAGGCCAGATTCAGAGTATATGTGACCCAAAGGGTATAGTTCAAGCATAAATAACAAATAAGTTCGAGAGGATGTAAAATACTTTATAGTAGTGATGATAAAATTCTGTTAGTCAGTCTACTATAAATAATTTAAAATAGGAGTTTCCTCAAATGAATTTTGATTTTAGACAATATTTAGCAGAAGGTTACGACGCTGAAGAAAAGAGCAGTGTAATCGTAGACTTCGGAAAGTATCTTGAAACTGCTCTTGGTGTAACTTTTGATCCAGACACACAGAAGTATCGTAAAGGACCACTATGGTTCACTATTGGTAACGGCAATGGTGAATATCATGACAAAAGAATCACCGTCGGTACAAGTAATTCTGAACTAAAGGACAATGAAGAATGGACAACATTGAACTTCATGGTCAGTGATATGGGTGAACTTGTTGCTTATCTTGATGCAGAAGACCACGGATTGTTATACAATACTCCAGCATTTAAGAAAGATGCTGCAGGTAAGAAGATAATGATGAAGTGGAATTTGGGTGTTTCTGATGAACAGATGAAAGCAGCATTCGATAATGCAGTTGAATACATTGATGAATATTTTGCTGATGCTGATATTCGTAAGGATATTGCAAATACTACTAAAGCAGAATACGATCCACTTGATAAATTCCGTTTGATGAAGGCTTTAAAGAGCAGAGAAGCTGCAGATACTACTTTTGCATGGACTAAAGACGATGAAGCACAGTTGAACGACTATCGTGCAGAATTGGCAAGAGTAAATAAGAACATCGAATACTACACCAACGCTAAGGCAGCTGCTACTGCTACTGGTGAAACTGACACTGCACAAGATTGTGATTACAAGATCGCCGATTTGACAAAGCGCAAAGTTAACTTGAAACAAGATATTAAGGATATGGAAGCTGACAAGCTAAAGTATCAGAAGTTGTTCAATGTTAAGGGTGAAAGAGAATCTGCAGAATCAAGAAACATGAAAATCCAAGCTCTTGGACTTGATCCTGCTACTGCTGTTGGTCTATCTGATGAAGAACTTTCTGATATGATGAAGAAAGCATTCAAGAAAGATGGTACAAGACGTAAACAGCGCGCAGTTAAGACTGGTGACGTTAAAGACGCCAAGGAAGTTGAAAAGAAAGCAAAGAGCAAGTCGTTAAGAGATGAACTTAAGGCAGAACTCGCTGCTCTAAAATCTAAGAACTAATCAACTCCTCAACTAAACTCGTAAGACAACCAGAAGTTTTCTGGTTGTCTTTTTCGTTATAAATACTAAAAGAATAACGGAGTTTATACATGCTAGTTAGTGGCGGACAAATTCTTGCAATTGATAAAGTAAATACTGGCAATACAATTTTGGGCGATGGCGTTCAAAAGCCACTAAATGTGAATACTGACTTAATTGCAACTACTTCAAGTGTTTCAAGTGTTAGTTCAACATTAGAACATCAAATTGATGTTGTTTCTGGTAAGTTTAACGATTACTATCCAAAAACTGAAACATCTGCTGCAGATGAAATTAGTGCTGCATTTGAGAAATTTAAAACAACACAGACAATTGTGAGTGCTGGTAAAAATGTTGGTGTTTATTCAGCATATAACGAAGCTGGTGCAATTGTCTATACAGTAAGCGCAGATGATGTTGAGCAAAGAGAAGTAAAGATTGTCGGTGATAACGGCATTCAAGTGTCGTATGATGATGCAGCGTCTGCTTGGAATATTGGTGTAAGTGCCAATTATCAGTCTGCTGGTAATTATGTTTCAGCAGATGATTTCGACAAATACAAAAATGACGTTACACAGAAATTCGATAATACTTCTGCTTGGGTTAATGAAACTTTTCAACCTAAAGGCGAGTATGTTTCAGCTACAACATTTGACGAATATAAGACAGAAGTACAAAACACATTAAATAAGAAACAAGATGTTTCTGCTATGTCTGCGTATGCACAATCTGCTTGGGTAGACACAAATTATCAAAAGAAAGGCAATTATGTTTCTGCTGATGATTTCGACGAATATAAGACTAAAGTTGAACAGCAGTTCACTAATACTTCTTCTTGGGCAAATGGTAAATTCCAAGAAAAGGGTGAATATGTTTCAGCATCTGATTTCGAAGACTACAAAGAAAAAGTAGAACAAGACTTTAAAGATACTTCAGCATGGGCTAATGAAACATTCCAGCCAATCGGTGAATACATAAGCGCAAGTGAAAAATTCTTATCTGCTAATGCACTCGATGATATTAGTGGTAAATGGGAATCTGTTTATGATACAACAGTTACTGCATCAGGTTCTTGGAATGAAGCATCTGCATTCGCAGCTAATTCAGCAAAGTTTGTAACATCTGCTAGTGTTGAATTCGATACAGCTCTTGCATACTTCTTGAAGAAAACTGAAGAAAATGTTGCATGGTCTGGCGTAGATCTTTCTAATCTTGGAAAGATGTATAACATTAGCTCTCTAACTCCAGAATTGATTTCTGCTGGTGTTTCAGCTGATGAACAGAACAATCAATTCTATGTACTAAGTGCAGCAAAACCTGGTGAAGTATCAGTTCCTGGTATTTCAGGTGAAAACGGTGTTAGCGCACAATACAATGCAAAAGAAAATAAGTATGTTGTCGGACTAAGTAGTAGTCCAGCATACGCTAGCTTTACTGCTACAACTACAGCAGATAATGGAGTTTATACTCCAGCAACATATTCAGAATCTTACAATGTTGGTAATGGTGTCACATTAGAAGATAATACAATTTCTGTCGGTCCTGGTTTGTGGCACGTTACAATTTACGCTAAAGTCACAAATACTGAAGTAAGTCCAGATTATTATGATACTGTGTTAACTTGCAACAGTATTAAGAACATTGTACAGTTTGATAATTCTTACATTCACACTGAATACATAAATCTTGATGCTGATGTTGTAAGTAATGATAGCTTAGCAATTAACATCGAATTAGAAGATGTTCCAGCAAATTCTACTGTTGTAATTGAGCAATTACAACTTCACAGAATTGTTACTGGTAGTGTTGTCAACGAAGGTGGTAATACTTACACGCCCGGTGATGGTATTTCGATTGATAACTATCAAATTGATTTTAAAGCGGGTGATGGTTTAGCTGTTGACGCTGCTACAAATAACGTAAATGTTCAAGCAGGTAGTGGTGTATTCATTGATGCAAATAATAAGTTGAGTATCAAACTTGGTAAAGGTTTAGCATTTAGCTCAGATGGTGATGTTTTTGCTATTGAAACTGATACACAAGTTAATGAAGTAGTTGAAACTGTCGAAACTTTAAAGAAAGAATTAGATGGTAAATTGACTACAAACATGAATATTTCTGATGCGAAAAGCGTTGGTAATCCTTGGAATGGCGACAGTAATGCAGATAATTTGGCTGCATCATTGTTCACAATACCACTGCAGCACAATTTAACATCTGCATCAACTATATCATTTATCACTACGCACAATCTTGGTCAAAGTGATCATGCGCCGCTAATGCTTGGAATATTAGAATATAATTTTGATTATTTCGTAACAGCAAATAACGAACTTGGTGTATCAAGTAGATCGCAAACAAAATGGATCGCTGACACAGGTCCAATTTGGGTCAATGGTGATGGTAGTGCCGACATATATGGTAAAAATCCCGCAGTTGATGGTGCTGGAAGATATACATATCAACTAAAAAATTTAACTACAGTTATTTCTTCGTACGTAGAAGATTATGATGGTAAAAAGTATTATAACGAAGTTGGTCCATGTATGCGTTCAGATAGAGCATATTATTTGGCATTATTTGCACACGATCCAAATAACTACAGCTGGTTCTTGAGTGATGACGGCTTTAACACTAATACTATTCACAACACTGATCCAGCAATTTCATTTAGAGTTGTGAATTGCACATATTATAATAATGAAACTGATACAACTGGCGTTAGTATCGATAACACATTCCTGAATAACGTACGAAATGGTACACAGCAATTTTCGATGAGTGGTTTGCCGTGGTGGGGTAGTAATAGAGGTTACAATGACATCGATAAGATACAGCGTCCATACGTCATGATCAGAAATCCAAGATTGTAAGGAATTAAACTATGGCTTCTAAGATTAACAAAGTATTAACAAATCAAACACAAACACTTAGCAATGAAGAACTTGCTAATGTTTCTGCTAGTTTAAGTGCCATTCTTGGACAAGGCAGTGGTGGTGAACAATGCGCTTCTGCATGGTTGCCTACTATAACAGAAGATGGTGATATTTCATGGACATTAACATCTGCTACAATTGCACCTGCTACTGCTAACATTATGGGTCCACCAGGTCCTACTGGACAGGATGGTGCACCCGGTTCTGATGGTGCTGATGGTACATCTGTCGTTCTTCAATCAGTAATTGATGTTGAAGGAGGTAAGCAAGTTACTCTCGCTTGGGGTGAAACTCCTTCCACTTCTTCATTCGTTATTCCTAGCGGTACTCCTGGTACTAATGGTAAAGATGGTAAGGATGGAACTGATGGTACTAACGGTACATCAGTTCATCTTGATAGCGTATCTACTGTTGCGGGTGGAACACAGGTCACATTGGGTTGGGGTACTTCTGACACATCTGCATTTGTGATCCCAAGCGGTGCTGCTGGTGCCCCAGGTACTAACGGTAAAGACGGTACTGATGGTGAAGACGGAGTCTCACCCACTATCTCAGCAACCGAACTTGGCCCGACTGAACAACACCCACAAGGTGGTTTTGCAGTTACAATTACAGATAAAACTGGTTCACAGACTATAAACATCTGGAATGGTAATAACGGTGCAGGTGCTACTGTTCGTCTGCTTGAAGGAACAGGAATTAAGATCGAAGCAGATGGATCTGATTATACTATTGGAGTAAGCGCAGATTATGCTTTGAAATCCGAGTTGCCTGATGTAACTGACATGGCTACAAAGACTTGGGTTAGCGGACAGGGCTATCTGACTTCTATTCCAGATTCTTACGCAACAAAAGCATACGCAAATGAAGCAAGCGCTAATGCTTTAAGTGCAGCTGAAACGTGGGTAAATCAACAGAATTTTGCTACATCTGCTGGTCTTGCTGCTAATAAGCAGTTTGCTATGACCACAACGGGATGGAAAGAAATTCAAGGTGGCGGCGGTGGTACAACATACACCGCAGGTGAAGGCATCAGCATTGACAACGATGTGATCAGCTTCTCTGGTGCACAAGTTGCAGCTCAAGAGTATGTTCTTGCTGGTAATGGTACTGTAGAATCACCATTTAATACAAGCAGTTTCTATGAAAATTATTTAGAGAATTTGGCGTCTATTAACGGCGATGTTGCAGTTGTATCTGCTGCAATAGCAGCAATGGGTGGCGCAATTAAGATTATTGGCAATGCAAGCTGCAATTATATTAACAACTTGCAAGTCGGAAACATAAATCCAGGTGATTCATACATTTTAACTGATTCAGATACTATTTACGCATATAATGCCGAAGGTCAGCAAGTGCAATTAACAGCACACGCAGGCGATATGGCTGTACTTGGCATAGCAAATTATCAAAAAACTGTAGCGTTACTTGCAACTACGCCAAATTTAACACAATATGCTAAGTTAAATCAGCGCACTATTGTTAAAGCTGGAGTTGGTGTTACAGTATCACACGCTGAAAATTCTGATGGTGCAGTTGAATATACAGTCAATACAGTAGGTGGCGGCGGTGAAGGCACATTAAGCGCTTATACAGTCACATGTTCTGGCGACAATCGTTTTGATTTTGAACGTTCTGTTGATCCCATAACAAGCGCTATAAATTATAATATGACAACTACAATGCCAAACTTTATCAATGTTACAGCAACACCTACTGGCACATTAACGCCAAATAGTTATTATTTTGTGTACGAGGAATAAATGGCTGCAGGTGATTTAGAAAATATATTGCCGACACCGACTGCAAAAAGAACAAATAACATCACGTGGGTAGATGCTAATGGCATTGTCTATCCAGTTAAAGAAGTGCATTGGTCTGATGCTAATGGTGTAGGTCACTTAATTTGGCAACGAGATCATTCACCAACTGGCGATGAATATACGGATATATCACAAAATAAAACATATTTAGTTTTATTTAAATATGTTGCGACGAGTAATACAACAATAACATCGATAAAGCAATATGGGTTTTATAATAGTAGTTGGGGTCAAAACGCTATAGCATTATATAAGTCTGATGGCACATTCGTATCGTCTACACAATCGAATAGTACAAGTTTTAGTACAGAAGTACTTAACATTGACGGCGTAGATACAACTATTGATGTAGTAGAACACGCAGTTAACATTAACGTTGAGCCAGGTGAATATTTTATTGTAGATACACTGCGTTATAATGGTTCATATATAATACCTGTTGCATATAAAAATATAACAGGCGAATATTTATTATTGTCTTTAAGTAATGATTGGAACATTGGATCAAATTTACAGTCATTCACCAGTCATTCAGATTATCTAATAAAAGCCGAAGTAAATGGAGTGCAAGTATGATTTACGTAATTAAGAAAACAAACTGGATGCTGCAAGGAACTTTTTCAAATTTAAGAGATGCAAAGAATTGGATAGCTAAAACACCATTTGCTGAAAATGACTTTTATATTTTAAAGGATTTAAATATGAAATACATTTCAAGAATCGTATATGTAGATGGAAAATGTGTTTATAACAATAAAACATTCTGGACAACTGATGTTTTCAAAAATAAAATCTTAGATAATTACACTGAACATGAAGTCTTAGATTTTATGGGAAAACCTGTAGTTAAAGACAGATTCGAAATCGAGCTAAATGAAAACATTACTCGTCTAAATAGTATTGATGGTGTTGCTGGAGAAGTAGATTACAATATTGCTATTGGTGACGAGTTTATTTCGTTGTTCCGTGAAGAATGTATCTTTACTGACTTTCAGACAGTCACGCCGCTTGAAATCGCTCAGAAACTTCTAACAGTCATTTCACTTGTTCAGACGGGTTCATTCCGTGAAGCAAAGATGGTTTTGAAGACAGTAGAACCTGACGCGTTCTTAACAACAGAGCGTTTGAAAAAGTATGAAGATATGTTAGATGCTGCAGATGCGATTACTTATGCAACAGATGAAGATTTCTTCTACGCAGCTAAAGCTGATGCATAAATACAAAAAGAGAATTTACAATGTTACTGTCTGAACACTTAATACTTGAAGCTTTGCATGAAGAAAAAGAGCCGATCTTTGATAGACCGGAACTGATTGACGTTGCTAAAAACGTTTTCGTTAATGGTAAGGTAACATGTCATGCACTCGATTTAACACGTCACGATATGGCATTTAGTAAAGCAGCACATGAACTTGCAATTAGAAAACTATTCTCAAAAGAGTACAAAATTTTTGCAGCGAAATACAACGAATATTGTAAGAATTTCATGTATGCTGAAAAGACAGGTGATCGCGAAACTTCTAGAGAAATTCGTAAATCTTTGCAAGATTTCATATCAAAAGGCTCGATTCCAACTGTCGAACCAAGAACGAAATCTGTAACAAGACTTTATCCATATTGTCTACAGACAAATGGTAACATTGCTTGCATTTATGTAACAAAAGATAAAGCTGACAGAATTTTTGTTATAATTGATCCTGTAAATAATTCAATTGTTACAGCATATCAATGTCGACCAGCAGATCTTGACGCAAGAATCGTTAATTTTGCTTCTTTGGAATTGTTAAACTTAAAAGTTTACGGTACATTAGATGTTGAACCTGTTGACACTTATGCAGCTCTTAAAAATTACGAAGCAGCATTGTTAACTAATGTCATTAAAGACAAAATGATGACAAAATTCTTCATATCACAGGGCATTGCGCCACAAGTTAAGCAGCAAGCAATTCGTAAATTCGAAGAAGAACTACGTAATAGACAGGTATAAATACAGTATGAATATGATGTTTGAGAACGCTGCAGCAAGAATACTTCAAAACATGGATCGTGAAGTAGAAGTAGATGAATCAGTTCAGGCTGGTCCGTATTTCTTCAACGAGAATTATGGCAAACACTCAATTAATGAAATGTATGAACCTGACACTATGCTGAATGCTGACGATCTTGATGATGAGGGTACTCTCATTTCCAAGCACGTCGAAGTAGCAGCAGCACAAATTTTGAGCGCTTATGCTCAAACAAAAGATAAAATCAACCCTGAAAAGTTGATATATATTACAGATGAAGATTTATTAAGCGCAATTTCTAGAAAGACTACGCAAATTCATGCTTTGCTGAAATCTTGCTACAATAAAGAAGTTGCGAAAGAACATATTGAACAAGCAATTAGACGTCAAATTAAATACATGGCGTACAACACATAATTTTTGTAAGGAGATTTAACAATGGACGAACAGGAACTTTTAGACAGAATTGAAGCACTTGAATCACGTATCGATGCTCTTGAAAAAGGTGACGATGCTGGTTGTGAAGGCGATGAATGTGATGATACTTGCCCAGAATGTGGCGAAAATCCTTGCATTTGTGATCAGATTCCAAAAGAAGATGAAAATGGCGTTATCGACAACGATGATGTAGAAGAAGTTGAAGAATTAGACTTCAGTATGCCAAACTTTGGTGAAATTGAAGGCGATGAAGGTGATTCTGCTGGCGGTCTCTACACTGCAGAAGATGAAGATGAAGAAGACAGTCCTTATTACTACTAATTGTATTTCATAATACACTTCAAATGAATAGCTACTGCAGTTCACGAGCAGTAGCTATTCTTATAAATATAAAAAGTAGAGTTATTGTATGGCAGATCAGTATAGTTGGGAAATAGCTAATCAAGCAGGATACAAAACGGGTTCTGCTGACGACATCGCTGGTAATATCGGACAATTTTCAAGAAAAACAATCGCAGATGGTGATTTGCTCGGTGATAAAATTATCGAAACATTTAGTAGTAGAGATGATTACTTACTAGATTCGTTAAATGATATTGACGCTAGTGCACGTTCAGTGTATAATACTGTTCAATCTAATTCTGCAAATTTTGCTGATTCTGCAATATCTGGATTCAATGAAATAAATGTATCATCTAATGATAAATATACTGCGTCATATCACTTCAAGTCTTACGCTCATGATACGTTAAATTTCAATATTGCTGGTCTTGATGTATCAACTGAAGATACTAGTACTAAATCGACGATAAAAATATCTGCATCAGACGCATTAACTGGTTCTTACTTTAATAAAGCTGAACGTGGTGTGTTATCAAAAGACAATGCTACATACATGACAATATTTGGTGTGTATCCGGCAACAAGTAATTATAACATGCACGGCTGGTATGGCATGTATTTTAATTCTCAACCATCATGGGGTGGAGGACTTTCATTTTTATTAGAAACATCGTCATATAAAAATCGCAGAGATGGTATAAACATTTTTAAGAATAGTGAAGCGCAGCTTAATGGTATTGGCTTATATGGTGCAATATCAATAAAAGGCATCGCTGTAGATGATGTTATACTAGGTAAAGACTCATTCTCATACGCTAAAGAAGGTGGTATTTGTTTTAGATCACAGTATTATGCTGACGGAAGAAGTTCATTACTCAATAACACAGACAAATATAAGAAAAATATAGCAATATCAAACGACACAACTGACGATGTTTACATATATTCTGGTGTATGCACAAACTTACATAACATATATCTGAATAATCACACAGTAGCAGCACAAAATTATAGATGCTTAGTGTGTAATAATACGAACTTTAACGAAACTACACGAGGTAATGCAGATTACAATATAATATTAAATAATGATACATTATCATATTCTGTTGACTCGTATCGCTATAGTTGCGCGTTTATAGTTAATAACTCTGCAGTAGATCTTCTTGGCGCTTATTATGCTCCTGGAATACACATAAACAATACAACATATAATTACGGTACGATGAGTAACGTAGCAATTCATATTGGCAACTCTGATAGTAGACACATGGGTAGTCAGGGTACAATTTTATTGTGCAATAGTGCTTTATACAATCCTGGCAATTATGGTAAGTTTTCATACTTATTCGGAAATAAGCAAGTATCAGGTAGTAACTATATTTTAACTGCAGACAGTTCTATTATACAAAATGACCAAGGCACAACACATTACACAACAGAATATTCTATTTTATCGCAAAATAATGTGCCTAAAGAAAATACAAATACTATAGCAGTTAGAAATTGTATATTATTAAACAACGATATACTACATCATGACGCTGGTGCAACAGCACAAAATTCAGTATATATTGGTTGTAATCATCTTAATATACGCGGTGATAACAATACGCGTATATTCTGTGATGTCATACCATCAACGACATATTATTCTAACGAATACATAAGCAGTGGTTTGTTAATCGATGTTACTCAATACGGTAATTATGAGCGCAAACTTGAAAATTGTTTTGCATTAAAGTGTGTGATGGAAAACGGCAGTATAGGCGATGGAGATATATCAAATAGCATTTTAATTGATGCCGATCCAACGCGAAATAAAAATACACACGGTGGTGAAGGACAAGATGTACAAATTGGCAGAGGTTGTTTCTTATATAAGTCGAATTATGTAGCTGGTGCTAATTCTATATCAGTGTTTAATAGTTCTGCATGGGTCGCTAGCATAGCTGCTTATGGGAGTTATACTAACTATAAATATACGTTATCAGTGTTCGATAGTAAAGTTGAAAATTATGGTAAAAATAATAATATAGCGATGTGGAATAGCACGATTTATGAATCAAACGCTAGTGATCCAGCAGAAATAGCACTGTGGGGAAATAAAGTAATAATTAAGTCAAATGGTTTCATTAACGGCGTAAAACTTTTACAGAGAAATCAGCTTGATGGGTCATTTCCAAATTTTGGAATGACAGTTGAACAAGATGTTACATATATAATTTAAAGGTAAACATGTCATATTCATTTAATCAAATAACTTCTGGCATTGATTCTTCTACTATTGCAGATGGTGACAAATTATACAGTGTAACACTTAAACCACTAATAGAACACGATGAAACTATTTTAAGTGGTATAAACGACACATATAGCGCAATTGATAGTGTAACTAGCACAGTGCACAATAACGTAAACGCTTGGCAAAACTCAGCTGTTAGCGGTTTTAGTGCAGTGTCAGTATCTTCTAAATTTAACGATACTTTAACAAAGTTAACAGGTAAGTCAAAATTTGATAAAGATTTGCAGATAGAAGTAAGTCCATGTAAATATTTAACTGTAAAAGAAATCACAAATCAAGGTAAAAAGTATGTTCAAATATCTGCGATGAATACCGCAGTTGAACAAAGCTATAGTTCATATTATAAAATTTGGAAAAATAATAATAAAACATTAAATTCTACACTTTCTTTGCCAGATTCAGTCGCGTTAGGTTATGGAATTGCTGAATATACAACTAAAGCAATTAACTATCAATCATATTTAAATAGTTATACAACTGATTATAGTTTTAATTTTGGTGGATTTATAAGTCCAGCATTGCGTGAAACACTTGATGTATATAGTAATACAAGTTCAGTTAATATACAAAACTGTATAGATGAAGATCCGTGGCTTAACGCAAATGAGTTCGTAAATAGTGCGAATGATCAGAGTATTTGTTTCAATAGTTTTAATGGTGCTTGTAGCGAAAGTAGTTTTGCCTGTTCGCATGATAGTTACTCGACATTGACACATGTAGCATATCTGGAGCAAACATCATTTTCTGAAGATTTAATTGTATATGAAGTAGATTTACCAGCTATAAAAATTGATGAATTCGATAAAACATTTGATAATTATGAACTTAAACACGGATTCGAAATAAAATTTGATATTGGAGTGACGCCTGTAGAAGGGCTTTTACTTGCACTGAAAGCAGTAATAGAAGATGGTACACACGAACGACAGCTTAATTTTTATTATGCAGACGAAACTGACACGTATCGTAATGTGTATGATTGTTTTACTGACGTGGTGTTTTTACACGTAGCCCAGCAAAAACAGCACATTACTATTAGATTTTTTATGAATTTTACTTGTGTTGGAGATGTTGATTTAACACGTCCTACACATTGTAAATTTTATATTGAACCAGCAAATTCAGTACCGATTCAGAGTATCACATACGAAAATAATACATGTTGGCTATATAGAAATTACTCTCCAATTTTAAAAACAGATATTGATGACACTATCACGGCAGAAACGTATGATTACGCACATAATCGTTCTTTTTCGATGAAAGGATCAAATTATGCTGATAATCATTCAATTACTATAAATCATTCGACAGCAACAAATTATTCAATTGGACTGTATGAAAGTACTGCAACAAATAGTGCTATAGCAATCGATGATAGTTATGCATCTGCGCAAAGTGTTGCAATGTTTGAAAGTACAGCACATGATTCATCTTTTGCACATGCAATTTCTGTTGCTGAATATAGTTCTTATTCATACTATAATAGTAGTGCAACACATAATTCGCTTGGTTTATTCTTTGGTATCGCGTTAAACAATTGTGTGAGTTTATGGGAAGGTCTTGCTATTGCTGGTAGTGTAGCGATGAAAGGAAGTATTGCGTACTATAATAGTTTTGCAGCACATACTGCGATAGCTGGCGATGCTGGTAATTCAATTGCTTTGTATAATTCAACTGCACAAGATGCTGGATATGGAATAGCGCTTTTGAATAGTCGTACGTATCAGAATGGTTATAGTATAGCATTACTAAATTCGATTGCTAGTGAAAAATGCATTGCGTTATTGAATTCTAGTGCAATAAACGGTACAGTTTCAAGTATTGCAATTAATTCGTCTTTGATAGAAGATACTGGTTCTAAATGTTCAATTGCGATGAATCATTCTGAAGTAAATGACGCAGCTGCTAGTTCTATTGCGCTGGTTAATAGTACTGTGTATGAGGGCGCTTTAGCTAGTATAGCGATAAATAACTCAAGATGTAGGGGTTCAGCACCATATTCAATCGCGTTAATAAATAGTGTATGCTGTGATGGCGCTGCTAGCTCATTTGCATTATGTAATAGTTTGACACAAAGGAGTGGCGCTAGTGTTGCTATTCTTGATAGTAGTGCAACGTATGATTCAGTGTGTTTGTTCAGTTCAACAAATTATGCTGCTAGTACAGTAGCAGCACATAGTGCTATCAACATAGCTTCAACTGCTAATAATGGTGATTGTAGTTTAACATGGATGAATAAACGCAATGATAGTAATCCAGGTTTTTATGCGACAAGTGCTGGTATCGTAAATGGTGTAAACGTAAAACTATTAACAGAATCAATAAATGTAGCTGATATGGAGCAGAACGTTAAATACGTTTGTAAATTATAAATATGTATATGACAAAGTATAGTTTTACCAGCGCAAATGATGCTTATACACAGCGAAATTTTATCCCAAACATAAATCGCGCAACTTTGCTCGATGGTAAATTGTTGTCGTATTATGTGCACACGCCATTATCTGGCAGAGATGAATATAATTTAGAATGTATAAATGACATTTACAATCAATTAGAGCCGACATACACGTATATTCATGAAAACTCTGCCTCAGAGTTGTGTAATTCTGCATTAACTGGTTTTAAACGAATTATAGTAAAATCACGTAGAGGTAGTATAAATGATGGTACAGAAGTTACTGTCACACTACCTGGAACTGGTTCTGCTGCAGAAAAATTTAATTTAGCTGCAGTATATCCGTTAACACTTTCATTGTCAAATAATACACTAAATCTTGGTGTATCAGATGATTACTATGCATCGTATTATCAAATGGCAATGATACAAAATAGCAAAATAACAGATGACGCTTCTGTTGCTTTGTCTAAAAATGCTTATGCTAGTGTTTCTTCTTGGGCATTCTGTGATTCTACAGCTTTTAATAAGAGCATAGCAGCATATAATTCTACGGCTGGACTAGCATCACAACCAGACTCACTTGCATTAGCAATGTATAATTCACGCAGTAATATGCGAGGTATAGCATTATGGAATTCTTACGCAAATGCTGAATATAAAACATGTTGGCAATTATCAATGGCGCTCTGGAATTCTACTGCACAAGATGGTGCAACTGCGTTGTATTATTCTGACGCTGTTAGTACTGGTGCGTTTGCAATGTATAATAGTCATATTACTGCTTGGAATGCAATGGCATTATATAATAGCACTGTTAATTCCAGACACAGCATTGCGATGTATAATTCTGTCACAACTGCGGATGACAGCACTGATTATCATTCACACACAAAAAATATTGCTCTGTTAAACAGCTCTGCTGGATATACGTGTAATTTCGCGTTCATGAATTCAGATGCATCATATAAGCGCGATACATCGCGTTCTTTTGCGATGTTTAATTCTTCTGCATATAATAATGGATTTGCTACACAAAGTTCATGTGCTGAAGAAAATAGTATAGCTATATGTAATTCATACGCTTCTGGTACTTCATTAGCATTTAATAATTCTAGTGCACAAAACGATTCTAGAGCATATATGTGTAGCACAGCAATAAATAACAGCGTAGCTGCATTTAGTTCATGTGCAACAAATGGTTCAATAGCAGCGTATAATAGTTCTGCGTATTTTAAAGGAATTGCGCTTTATGATTCTGAAATTGGTACAGAGGGATCTAATTATACATATTCGATAGCATTATATAATAGCACAACATTTAGGAGTAGTATTGCTATTTTTGATTCTAACGCAGTATTTGGTAGTGTAGCAATATGTGATTCTATTGCAGCGTATGGAAGCTACAGTTATTTTAATAGTACTGCTGGATATATCGGATTAGCATTATATAATAGTTTAGCTGAAACTGGTTCAATAGCTAGACTTGATAGTACAGCAAAAAGAGATAGTATTGCATCAATTTTGAGTTATGCAGAAGATAACTCAATAGCGCATTATAACTCATCTGCGACTGTAAGTAGTTTAGCAATGTTTAATTCATCTGCTGACGATCAGACAATAGCATTATGGAATAACACGTTTACGATAAATAGTAAAGGATTTATTAACGGACTAAAAATCATTTACAATAACACTGAAACAGGTGAAAATATTTTAAATATTACGGAAGATTAACATGTTAAAAATTGGTAATTCACCAGCTGCGTTGTTTACACTCAACGAAAGAACACGTGATAACAGATTACGTTTTTGTGTTGCTTCAAAAAATATGAAGTTCATAAGTCCATTTACTGAGAATATCGGTGCTAGCGATACAGCAAATAAATATCGTACTTGGGGAATGTTTTATCCAGCGTGTTTCGAACATACGCCAGAAGCAGAGTATTATTATACTAAACACACGCATGTAAACTATGATGACGGTACATATTATGGAATACATCCTTGTGTAGCACGTTATTCAGAAGGTGAATGGACCACACAACCATACGATTATTTTCATTGTTATAATTATTCACCAGCACATCCGTCATTTAATGATACACATTTTAATCCAATTTATACTCAACGTTCAAGTTGGGGTATGTATTTCAACGATGAAGGAAATTGTAAATACGAAACTATACACTATGGCGCAATTTATAAAACTACTGAACCACTATCTACAGAAAATAACAAATTTAGATTTTGTATTAAGGGCGCGTGTCATATAGATAAAGTAAGTGAGAATTCACTATCAGCAAATTCTAGTAGAATTGCTAGTGAAGATGTAACGAATATAGTAGCACAGCACGAACTAACAGCATTTTCTAATGAAAATGCACATTATTATTATTTTACTGGAAGTGCTATGCCTTGGACTGGTGCTTATGGAAGTTCTACTGTATATTCGCATCCTATATTGTGTTGTAATAATATAACTGCGCTAGACGATATTACAATAGAAAATATATATTTATACGTAAAACGACCAAAAACTTAAAAAAATCTCAGCTAAATTAGCTGAGATTTTATTTGTTTTAGATTCCGAAAATTCCAACAATTGCGGGTAGTGTTTTGTTTGGGAATTTAGTAATAGGTAATACAATTAGACTGTATTCTGAAGAAGTGTCTAAGAATTGCATAGATTCCTGAATTTTCTGCTGTCTATTTGCTAGAACATCTGCATATTCTTTTTCAAGTGCTTCACGTTCTTGCTTAAACTCTGCAATCTGTTCAGTAATTTTATAACTATTGTTTTCAGCAATAGGATTGCCTTGTTCATCTCTATCAGCATACTTAACAATTAGCTCATCAGTTTTAGACATGAATTCTGCGAACTTTGCATCGCGACGTTCATCATATATTGTGTTGACAATATTGTTATAATCACCTGATAAAATTTCTACATTCTTATAAATCATGTAAGAAAATTCAGCGTTTTCTCCTTCTTTCTGCAATAACTGTGAGAAATATTCGTAAATGCCTTTAACTTGACCACGCTTAAGTGTAATTGTTTTCTGTTCCATTTTATTCTCCGTTTAAAATCATTATAAAGTGTTGTAAGTTCTGAATAGATTTGTTCTTTATTTATATTTGTGAGTTGGTCAGTATATGACTTAAATAATGAGAACAAATCAATATTGCTCAAATCTTTTTCATCAGCAGAAACAGTGAGCTCTGGTTTCTTGCCAATATTCTGTGTTACTGAAATCGCTGAATTTGAATTGACTGTTTGCATATAATCAAAGATCTTCTTCGATTCATCTGATAAGTCATACGGAATGTCAATGTCGACGTAGTTATGTGCTACCAAATCTCCGATATTTTCTGGAACATCGGGATATGTCAATTTCACATATCTGATCGATTCAGTATTGACAATCAATTCAGTCGTGTTTGTGTCCAAATCAAGTATTGTGCAACCTCTATCTTGACCCATGTCAATTCTTGTTAACTGATATGGACTTCCGATGTATGTAATGTCACAGTCACCAATTTTCTTCTTACTTCTTGTATGAAAGTGTCCTGTGTAAACATGCTTGTAGTTATCTGCTAATTGCTTAATAGAAATGCCTTCACTACACATGTTAATTTTGTCCATCATAAAACCAGCAACGTCAAGATGTGCAAAACAGTATTCACTTTGTTCAGTTCCTGTAAAACTCTTGTAATCAGTTATCCAAGGCAAGAAAGTAACACTATGTCCATCGAATTCCATTTTCTTTGGAGTTTCGTATACAGCAACATTTGGTAACAAATCAAGTTGTTTAAGACTGTTAACAGATGTTGTATTCTTATAATACAAGTCGTGGTTACCGACTATCATGTGCACATTAAAGTCTTCAAAAATATCTTTGAAAAGATGAAGAACTACATTGCTTGTTTGAACATTAACAGATTGTCTAGTATCAAACACATCACCCAATACGAAAATCGTATCAATACTTCTAAGTTTAAGTTCTTCAACAAGCTGCTTTTCAAAGAAACTCAATTGAGACTTTTGAAATGTCGAATCGCTTTGCTTAACGCCAAAATGCAAATCGCTAATTAGAGCTACTTTCATTATTCTTCGTAACCTTTAATTCTGAAAATCTACTAGTTTTATTTATTTCTACGACTGAATCCCAAGCTACATCGATGTTTGACAATTTGTGAGAAATGATGTAGATGCCAAGATCATTTTGTGCTGTACTATTTGTAACTACATTGAACAAAGTCGAAATAAATTGCGAAGTACCATCTGCATCAACACCACTATCCATAACTTCATCGATGAACAATGTGTTGCATGACCAGTTCGAAATGTTTCTCGAAATGTCAAAGAAAGATAGCAAAATTGCAACATCTATTCTTGCTCTTTCACCTGCAGAGAAGCCCATATACTCGCATTCGTACTTACCTTGCTGAATTTTTGCGTCTAAATTCTTATCAAATTCGAGCGTTACTTGCAGACCAAACGCAGAAATGTAGTTGTTAACTTGACTGTTCAATTGCGGCAATAGCTGTTTAAAGAAGTAAGTCTTCAAACCAGCATCACCAAGAATATCTATAAGTGTTCCATCAAGTCTAATCTTATCATCAAGTTCATTGATATCTGCAGTCACTGCGTTAATTCTGTTAATAATGCCAGTAAGTTGTGTCTTATACTGTTCTACGTTGATTTCACATTTTGAATTTTCTTGCTGTTCTTTCTTTGTATTCAAATTCGTGAGTTGTGTCTTAGAACTATTTAGCAAGTTAACTTGTTCTGTTTTCTTCAAAATGATAGTGTCATATAAGCTCTTGTTTTTTGAAATCTTAGCGATAAGTTCTTTCAATTCTGTAGACTTTGTATTGTCAGCAAGTATTTCATTTTGACTGTTGATTTCATCTTGCAATTCTTTAATGTGAGCTGCAGCATGTTCTCCAGTCAAATCGCTATTACAAATTGGACACTTAGCATTAGTGTTCATTACAGAAAGTTTCTGATTTAGTTCACCAATTTTGATTGCTGCTGCATTATGTGCTGCATTGATATTTGCAAGTTCTTGAACTGCTTCTGATGCATCTATTTTATCTTGTAATTCTACAAGTTTCTTGTCTGCGATCGAAATGTTTCTATTGCATTTGTCGATTGTTTCTTGAGTTGCAAAAATGTCTGCAACTAATTGTGCAATAGTGTTAGCCTTGTTCTGTTCGAAACGTTCGATGATTTGCTCAGTTTCATTGACAAATTTTTCGGCAGTAGTTCTCTGTTCTGTCAAACCAGTCAATGTAGTCAAATTCAATCTTTGCTGTGTCTGATTGACTGTATTACGTCTCTTTACTTCTTTCAACATCAAAGCAAGAACGTAAATGTTAAAGATCGTTTCGATCAATGATCGACGTTCTCCAGCACTCAACATCAAGAAAGGTTTGTTGTAAATAGATGCAACTGCAACAATGTTCTTAAACAAGACATAATTGATACCCAACAGTTTGTCTATTTCTTCTTGATTTAGTTTCTTAGCTGAAAGAACATCGAGGTCTTGTCCATTCTTTGTGAGTTTAAACTTTGCTGGTTTGTAGCCACGAAAGATCGTATAATTGTCTGAACCAATATTGAAATTTACTTCTACTTCCAAATCTTTGTCATTAAATCTGTTAACAAGCTGACCTAACTTGATGTTTCTATAAGGTTTGCCAAACAGAACAAATGATAAAGCATCAAGAATAGTAGACTTTCCGACTACCGTTCTTAGCAGTAATCAGATTTAGTCCCGAATTAAAGTCAAATTCTGTAAACTGATTACTGTAACTTAGAATATTTCTAAAACGTAATGTGTTAAACTTAATGTGCATTAAAGTGTGCCTTCTGCTTCTTTCTTCATTTTATTATACTCTTGCACAATAAAATGATTACTTTTGAGGGTCTCTAAAATGTCCTTTGTATAATCGTAATAATATTCTTGCTCAGCTAACTCTTTGCTTTTATCTATGTATCTTTTATCATTGCAAATTTGTGATTTTAACTGAGTATCACCCCAAGTGTATTTATCTTCAAATCTGTAGTGCTTCAGCAATTCACCGTAGAGAGCATCTTTTTCTACACGAAGTTCTGCTACTACATATTGCTGTTCTCTCGCGAGTCTGGCCCATTCATTGATATATGTAGGCAATGCAAGCTCATATTTCATTCTATCCTGAACTCCGTCAGGAATCTTAACGTCTTTGTTTGCTTTGTTAGCTAAATAGCCTGTAAAGAAGTCTTTCTTCATGTTTAAATTATAATAACGTTTTGTTTAATAAAAATGTGCAGTTTTGTAAATATTTTTCAGTGCTCCTGTATAAATATAATAACAAATAATAAAAAGTAAAAGTACTTATTTGTCATAAAATTGCTATATTTTAAGGAGTAATCATTATGGCAGACGAAAAGAAATATATTACTGGTAGATTGTACAACCTTGGTAACGATTATCCTGGCGATGTCGGTTGCCGTCCAGTTTCTGGTAACTGGGTAGCATCTTCTTACCTTGATGGTATCTACACTGAAGCTGAAGCTGGTTATGTAACTGGCGGATGGAACAAGTACTTCAATACTGTTCTTCCTCAGGAAGCATGGTCCGATGTCGAATCTGGTCGTGTATTCCCAGACGAATATGCTATTGCATACGTACAGCAAGAATCTGCATATAAGGAAGCTGTTAGCGCATACCCATCTAGCGGTATCGATGCTATCAAGGACACCGAATATGAAGATTTGAGCGCTTGGAAGGGTGGTTCTCCATACGTCAAGAAAGCTCCAAAGATCGGTGGCTAATCTATCTTAAAATAAATCTTTCAAACGCCAGGGTAAAACCTGGCGTTTTTTCGTTAATAAATACTTTATACAAATTTGAGGTGAAATTATGAAAAAATATATCGACATGCTAACGATTGGCAATTTATCGCCAAATCTATTGTCAGTTCTGGCGCCATTGCGTCTAGAATATAATATCGTATCATGCAGAACAGAATCTTCTGCTGAACTTATCAAACCACTTAGTAAGTTGATTCTTACAGAGAAAGAACACACAGTATACATCAATGACGAATTAGTGAACTTGCCATATATCGAACTGTATCTTGAAAATGCTGCAGCAAAAGTCGATTTAGGCGAGCTAGATTATTATTATAGCATTGCTGTGAATAAGAAAAATGTAGAAAATCTACCACAGATTGTGCATAATCTTTCTTGTGACAAAGAAGGCAATTACATTTTTGAAAATAAGTCAATGTTCATCGTAGTTGTTCCCAAGTCAGAATTTGAAACGATTGAACAAATGCCAGAAAGTGTGCAAACATTCATTGAATTCCGCAGCGACAAAATTATTTTCTTGCAGTCAGAACTACCTTATGATTACTGCAGACTAATTCCCGCAATTCAATACATGAAAGAAAACGAACTTGACACTAAAACACTCGTTCAAGTTGATGCAGATGTTACTACATATAACGTGGCTGCGAGAGAAAAACTTGCAAGATTATTAACAGAAACTGATAACTGTGCAATTATGGCTGCAGCATCGCCAGATACTTTGTTCGACACACCAGTTATTTCAAATGAACTAACTGCTGTCAAACCGTGTTTCTTCACTGATTTATTGTGGGAAGGTTTGCGTCCAGCAGTTATTACAAATAGTCCAGCAAATTATTGGCATACATTTAATTTGTGGGCAGCTGATTTAAGTCAGACTACTTATTACACAAAATTTTATAACGTTCCAACTTCTAACTCTTCAGCACATCTTAAGACAAAAACATTCTACAATGAGCTAGCAAGATTAGGAATAAATAAATTATTAACAGAAGAGGTTTAAATTATGAGTTTCGCAGATGAATGGAGCATGTTCTCCGAATGTGGTATAGCAGCAAGTGCTCCTACTACAAAGATTAACAATGCTGATTTTGATAAAGAATTCGAAGAATACTGTAAATTGCAAAGACAGCAGAAAGCTGAAAGAGAAGCCAAAGCAGCAGAAGAAGCTAAGCAGAAAGCTGAAACACAGCCAACTGAAGCAGTAGCTGAAGAAGCATATCAAGCTTTCGTAGAAGAAGCTGAAAAGCCAAAGTCAAAGAAGAAAAAGAAAACTGAAGAAGTAGTCGAAGAAACTTCCGATGAAACTCCAGTAGTAGAAGACTAAAAACTGCAACTTGCAAGTTCGAAAATTTTATTTATATTATATCTTGTCCGGAATGAATGAATCCGTCTGTGATTCTTGTAGCTTACTACTTTGAATTCTAACATAGAGAGAAAATAAATAATACATAGAACTGAATGCGCTAGCGCATAATGAAGCTTGCTTCATTTAAGTTTAATAAAATATCTATGAGGTGAAATTATGATTGTCGTAAATTTTTATAATAGCATGGAAACTGAACTGACTACTAATGAAGGTCCAGTGTCCGAAAATTTGAAACTTTTTAGACATTTCTATTACGCTAAAATGTGTAATTTGATCGGTCTGAATGGAGTAACGAAGGAGTACGTTAATTCGCTAACAGCTCCAGACTTTGAATGTACTTACATTGATGTCAGAAGTGGTGGATTTGCAGAATTGCATTTTGAGCGTATTGTGCCAAAGCCTGCAGCTCCTGTACAGGAAACAAAGGTTGAAGAACCTGAAGAACCTGAGACTAGTACAGATAAGGAAGCTCTCATCGAATCTATCAATAAAGTGATCGAAGAAACTCCCGATGCTCCAGAAACACCAGAAGTTCCTGAAACTCCCGCTCCTGTGAAAAGGGGTAGAGGAAGACCTAAAAAGAATCAGTAATTAACTTCAAGCGGTCATTCTTGACCGCTTTTTCTATAAATAAGATATGAAGCTAAAATACTTGTTTGAGCGTACAGAAGATATTTTAAGACGTTGCAATGAATCAGAGGGCACTAGACAGTGGAAGTTCGTTGCAAATCCTACATGTTGTCAAAAATGTCTAGATATGGATGGATTTATCGCAAATTCTGATACTCAACCTCAGTGGTTTGCGCATGTACCTGAGCAGGTAGGACGATTCAATTGCAGATGTGATTGGGTAGAAATAGGAGTTTAATAATGGCTGACTTACTAGAAGAAAAACAAAGAATTAACGAAGCAGAATTACTAGATGAAGGAAAATTTGGTAATTTTGTTAAAGCGGCTGCGCTTGGAGCTGGCTTAGCATTTTCACCTCTTCACGCTGGTGAAACACACGAACTTGAAGTTGCAGAACTTCCAGCTGATTTGATTTCTTCATATAATGAACTTGAAGAAAATCCAGTTTTAAACTTTACTGTTGCACAAGCAATGGCTGATGAAATGATTACGAAAGTTGGTGAAGAAGCTGTTAGCATGGCACCAGAAGAAACTGAAGCATGGGGCACAGCTAAAGCAACTTATGAATATCTTAAGACAAGAGATGATAAAATAGCTATTGCGTTCTTGGGCAAGTTCAACAGTGAAGCAAAGAAATTGTTCGGTAATCAAATTAGACCAACAGTAAGAGCAGAATCATTAGAATTGCCAATTAACACAAAATTGCTAGAAGCATTTGTTAAAGATGATAGAGGACTGATAAGTGACGATGATCTGGCTAGTAAGATTATTGCAAAAGCACAGACAATGGGTGTAGATGACGATTCTGGTGTTGCTACTGATATTGCGCTTTATATCGCGGCATTCTATGCAAGACAGTCTCTTCCTATTAACGGTATGGTGATGTGGGGAGCTAGAGATCTTAAAAGCTTTATCGGAAGACTAGCAAATGGAAAGAAAGCAGCAATTGCAGGTACTCGTTCTGTAATGCTTGGCAAGCCTTTCAGAAAACACATTGAATGGGTTGAGCAGATCAGAGATGAAATTAAAGCTGAAAGAAGAGCTGAAGAAGAAGCACGTAGACAAGCATATCTTAATAGCGATGAATACAGACATTCACAAGATCCAGGTTGGACTGGTCCTCGTGGAACTTGGACACTTGGAACCTAATCATTCTGCAAATAAAAATTTCAAAGCTCGCTTTTTTAGCGAGCTTTTTTAATAAATACAATATGCCATTTAGAATTAGACACAGAAGTAAATACA
>AUXO012412398.1_pt1 | contig 27511 bp, 43 predicted proteins | sample 768731 | NCBI WGS metagenome assembly AUXO01 (sample SAMN02715735, study PRJNA202380) | gut metagenome | biome: sheep rumen | host: Ovis aries | place: New Zealand: Palmerston North
ACTGTTTCGGCTCATGCCCACGATTTTACTCGTGCCTCATAAGAGGTCATCAGGCCACGGACTTTTACCGTGACGACAGTCAAGCAGTTTTACGTCATGCTCAGGACGCGAGAGTTATTCGTCTTCATCAAATTGTGCATCTTCAATGTCTTGCTCTCCAACAGGCGCATCAACAAGTTCTTTGTGCATCTTAAGAAGTTCTTCCTTGCGCTCTTCGAATACACTCTTTCTGATGCAAACACGATTGCCATCTGTGAGTACATCGAGAACCGCCAGGATGTCATACAAATCATCATCACTGAGATATTTCTTTTTCTCAGCTTTTTTATTGAGATGATTTACAATGATGCCCATTACTTTGTCATATACCTGAGTCATTTTGTGCATATCGGCACTGGTTACACCATCGATAGTGTAAGACTCAACTACCTTCTCTTCTTTGTAATGTCTTTGTACTAACATAGTTGTATTTAGTGATTGATTCAAATTCTATACTTAATTACAACTAAACCTTCTCCCACACCCCCGTTGCGCACGCTTGTCGCGCACGCTTTGGGTGTGAGGAAGGGAGAGGTTATTGGCCTCCTTTTGCGGCTTTTTGTTGGCGCATGAACTCTTCAAATGCGGCTCTTTCATCTTCTTCGCCTGCGCCTTGGTCAGCGTCGTTTACCGTAGGTTGTACTTCCGCAGTGTCTTGTTTAACTATCTCATAGCCGTTCAGGATTTCGGCTAATCTCGCTGACGTCATACAGAACTCTTTGAGAGGCACGCCCGTGTCCTCGTCACACGGGATGAAGATTAGGGTCTCTGACGAAATTTTGCCAGTTTCTTTGTTACGGTATACTCCGCCAAATTCCTGGGTCCAGTACATGCCATAATATTCGTATTGAGCATCTGTTTCACCCGCATCATAAGCCTGTTTCAGCTTTGCGAGATTTTCTGCACTTATGCCCTTGTCGGTCACTCCAAGACGCTTGTACTCGTCAACGTATTCCTTGATTCCCAAGTTAAAATAATGACTGAATCCGAGCTGTAATCGGCCGTTACGCATTACTTTCTTGAGTGATAGACGGATGTAGTCGTTCTTGTTGCTACCTGCCTTTGCTGGCACTAATTCTGCGGCTACCACTCTGTAGGTGCCACATAAGTCCTTATAGGACTTGTTTTGATTCATTGTCTCCATTGTTTACGATTGTTTGAGAGTGTGAGTGATAAACGGCTATATCTTAAGAGTACGGTTGCCATACCACACTCCGCATTCCCTGGTTAAAGTGAGGGAAAAAGACTCTTTCAGAGGATTGCATAATAGCAATATGCTTAACAATGCGAAGCAAGACAGCAAAGCAAAGAAAAGCGAGCGAAGCGAGCATTACCAGGCTTCTATTGCTAATTATACTTACATGTTTCCACGGACAATCCAGCATGCTGGATATTCGTATTCGTCGAGGTGTTCTACTATCTCTTCAAACATCTCACCGATTTCTTGTGCGGTCATATTGTGTACGTTTTAGTTAACAACGCGAAGCAAAACAATAGCTCTATAAAGCCGAACGAAGTGAGGCACAGCACAGAGAGCTGCCGTTTAGCACGGCAAACTCTCATTGCACTGTTGGGCTTACTCGATAACTTCGACGATGTAATATTCCCACATGCAGCCATCCGCCGCATTCTCGTTTTCGGTCTTTTGCAGAAGGTTGCGGAACATCCTCGCATCGTCAATGTTATTAAACTCGTTTTCGTAACTCGGATTCCAATTACTTCCGAGACGCTTGAAGATTTGATACTTTTTGTTCATAGCTTTTGTTTATTGATTAAACGTGTTAGTTAATTACGCAAAGCAAAACAAATGCCCACTCAACTGCGAACGCAGTGAGCAGGCACATGATTAGAATGGGAGGTCGTCGTCAAGGCATGGGTTTGGAGCAACAGGTTTTGGAACAGCGTCAAAACCCAAGAGTATGGAGCACACGAGTACATCGTTGTTGTCCCATCCACGACTGCGGTCCTCATAGATATTAAGGTATTTGAATATTTTGCGAGGATTGCCTTCACGAATGCTTAATTGCACGCTTGCTGTGCACTTGTGTGGGTTGGCACCAGCATTTTTAGCCAATAACACGACGAACGCATCGTCGAAATTTGTAGTGTTTCGCATAACGATAATGATTTAGTTAATTACGCGGAGCAAAACAAAAGATTGAAAAGAGCGAACGAAGTGAGCAACCACAGGGGGTAGTTTCGTTTTTCTAGCGATGCCGGGGGAATGCGTGTCACAGTTTCTCATTTCCACACCCACAAAACAAAATAAAAAATAAAAAAAAATCCGAAGAGCAATGCTCCCCGGATCTTCTTATCTCTTTATCTTATATTTATCTCCCTCTTTATAGAACTCAACCTCTCCACATATGTTTCTTATTTCTCGTTGCCCTGGGAATTTATTTGCCTCCCAAACAGCTTCTAATGGGTTATCGGTAATAATTTTACCACCTAGCTTGTTAAGCTCTACAACTTGGTATTTACCAACTATTTTATACTTTTCTATATCTTCGTAATTACTCATTGTTTGCGGATTCTATAAGTTCTACGTATTTACTAGCATGTTCTCCTAATGGTTCTAATATATACGACCAATTTTCAGGATCTTTTTTCATGCGTTGCATTATCTCTTGCTTTACGTCTTCAGTATATTTATCATTATCTGCTGATATAATACTTCCAAGTATAAAATACTTAAGACTTTGGCCTTTAATTGTTTGAGTGTTCATAGTTCGTATTGAGCAAAATGTTGTCTTCCGTCGATGTAGTCCAGCTGTCGTTCGTACCTGTAAGCCTCTCGTTCGAAGCTGATATTCTTATAGGCTTTATTTCCGTCATGATATTTTATCAAATTTATAAGATATTCAATTCCGTATAAAATATAGAAAGGTATGTATAATAGCTCTTTCATTTGCGCTGTGTGTATAGCTTCATGATTTAATACTATCTGGTTTAATTTTCCGTATTCTTTTCGAGCTAGAATAATACCAAAAAGGTTCATTGCTTGAAAACCTTTAAATGGTAGTATGTTATTATATATTACATTCATGATATTTCCTCAAAATCTACATATTCGTCCATTACTGTCTCCTTTTGCTCTGCTTCAACCTGCTCTTTTAGGTCATTCATGGCATTATTTATTTGCTCATTTAAAGGAGTTTCTTTTGTTTTTGAAGCAAACATTTCAGCAAGTTTGTTATAAGGGATATTTTCGTATTGTTTTACAACATAGTGTGTAAGATTTGTTATATATGTTCTATATACACTTGTTTTTGGGTCATTTTTATCACAATTTTGTAGCTTTTCTTTATACGAATCTATCATTTTTTGTGCTTCTTCAAGCGTTATTTTATGGTTATCGCCCGCAGCACGTATGATATTACCGTCAATATCGTAAATATTAGTATAATTTTTCATGTTTTTTGTTGTTTTTTACCAAATTTTTAATATCTTTAGCTACAGCATATATTACAGCTACCGCTGCAAATATAAAAAGTATGTATTCACTCTCCATAACAGCCGTTTTCTAATCTATATTTCAAATTTCTACTTATATACTCATATCCCTTTTGCCACAAAGGGTCTTTCAAGCATTCTTTCAATGTGGTATACGTATTTTGTACATTGTCTTTCTACTGGTTTTCCATCTTCATTGATTATAGTATGTGTGTAAACTTGATTGTTTTTCCAATTATAGTATACGCCAAATGCGTTTGCTCGTTCTTTCTTATTGCTATACTAATGTATACACTTTAACATCTATTCTGCGTTTACGCTACCGCATGCTTTTATACAGCATATATCGTCTATAAAGCTTTCAACACCGTTTTCGCCGAACTTATTCTTTATTGCTTCATATTCAGTCAAAGCTTGCTTATAATACTCATTATCTGTGTCATATAACGGCTCTAAATCGAGTATATATAGACTATTTATAGGCGCTCCGTGTATAAAAAAGTATTTACAATTATCTGTAACAGGCTAACATATAGCTTTCATACTTAGAAAGTCTGCATAGTATAGTATAGCATTCAGTTCTATTAAATTCATTTCTTTGTTAACGTTTTATATACACATTCCGCAACATATCCTAAAAGATAACAAAAAGGTTCCGGACTACAATTACATATCTGCTGACTCATATGTTCGTATATATCTAATACAGCATGGCCAGATTCATGGCATACAGTATTTATGAGGTCTAATGTTTTATTTATGCCTTTTATATCAGAATCTTTATTGTACTTAATAAGAACAACATCTTTATTATCTGACTTTCTTTTGCATGTAGATGTAGTGCATAGACCAGATGTTAAAGCATTGTCTAGTTCTACTCCATCTGAATAGACATACAACTCTTTAAGTTCTTCTAATGTTGCGTATTTATTTGCTACTACTATATCTACAAAGTATATGGTTGTGTATGTATCTATTATACTCTTATTCATGTATATTATAATATATTATATAGGGGGTTCTTAGGGGGATTTGTACCCGTATAACGTATGCTGCATACAAAAAGTTGCAAAATAAAAAATTTTATCTGTAAATGCAACCGTATTTTAGTACATCACCGTTATGGCGGTGTAATTTCAAAATATTTAAAACAAATATGGCAAAAATATTACGTGTAATTGATCCATTCTTTGTTATGGACTCAGGTGATTTGTTTGAATACGACGAATCTACCAAGATGTATGTTTCTAAGCATAAGGAAGAGTTTTATAAGAATGATGACGAATCTGTAGATAGTATAAAGTCTAGCTACAATTCAGAGTTTCAGATTTCCGAAGAATACGCCAAAGAGCTGATAAAAGAGGGTTACCTCGAAGCTGTAGAAGACAACAAAACCAATTTTGTCAATATCTTCGATGAAATCAATACTCTTCTGGCCAAATATAAAGACGGTTTGGCAACGTTGGAAAAAGATACAATAGGACTTCCAACTTGCGTAAAAGTGGAAAAAGAAGCAGTTCTCACAAACTTGGTGACGCTGTTAGAACATCTTAAGAGTTTGAAGAAGTAATGGAAGAGAATGAGATTATTGATCAGACTCCGGTAGCACAGAGTATTAGTGAAAAGATTAAATATAGTTTTTTCGACTACTTTCTTGTAAAACCGTTGGAGCCTGTTAAAGTTAAGAAAGAGTTTAGTAAACCTGTTTCAACTGGTACACCCGTAGAAGATGCAAATGGCGTCAAAGCACAAAACTTTGACAACGTTGAAACAGAGGTTAAGGAAGTCGATTCGGATTATCGTAAGGGCGTAGTTATTAAGTGTCCTACTTATTATGATGAACCAGGTGCGAAAATGCACGTTAAAATCGGAGATATTGTAATATTTAGAGACGCTGCAGGTCTTCGTTTTGATTTAATAAAAGACAGTCGTCTTCTTCGATTGTACGAAATACTTGGTGTTGAAAAGTGACTGACATTGACTAGATCGCAAAAGAAGTATCTAAAAGAACTAATATAGATTTAGAAATAGTATAGGCAGTATGCAAACATCCTTTTATTGAAACACAGAAGTTGATGAAAGATGATGAAGATATACGAGATATATTATTTAATCAACTGTTTAAGTTCAAGTTGAAGAAGCGATATAAAGAGAACAAAAATAAAAAATATAGTTCCAAATGAAGACGTTATACATAACAACAGGATCGAACATTTTAGTTGATCACGAGACAAATACTGCAAATAGGTTGGAAACTGAAATTACTGCAATCGATAGAGTATATATTGCAGAATATCCAATGCATGTAGTATACGGATCTGGCGAATACCACTCGGAAGCTGATGTAGAAAAAGGAGATATTATTGTTACTTTTTATCGAGGATCATTTAAAAACAGAATGGTAGTAGTTAAAAATGAGCAATGGCTTGAGAACCTTCTACAATATAGAAAAGAGCAGCAAGAAGAGAAGGAACGCTGGGCGAGTGCTAAATCCGAAAATGACGCAAACTGTAAAGAGTCAAATTAATTAATATGGATAAGAAAAATAAAACAAGTAAAACCAAGGCTAATATGCCTGTCGTAGATATTACATGGTGCGAGTCGGCAGATGATATAAAAGTAAGTTTTATCTACGCAAAGGTTGAAAATGGTATTTGTATTACTACAGACGAGTTAAACTTTATTGTGCTGAAAGCTATAAATGCCACAATATCTACATTCCAGTTAGTAGATAAGATTATGATGGATGTTGCAGAGACATTTAACTGTGGCCGCTGCATGATCGAAAACTTCTGCAAGAAGGAGCCTTGGTATAAGAGATTATGGAAGCGAATTAAGTACGCTTTCACTTGGTGAATAATAGCCCTACATGTTAAAAGAACACAGCAGATCGCGACTGCAGTAGGGCGCTCTTGATAACAAAAACTTTCATACTTGTAACTTGAGGGGGCACATGCCCACGAGAAGGGTCGTCGAAGGACACTCGTTAAAAAGTTCCGGCACTAATACAGCGCTCACTGCTGCGAGTGTGAGGTCATAGGAGTAAACACGACATCTTCCTGGTCAGTCGTTAAAAGACCAGCCCCTTCGGTGTGGTGTATGATTCCTAGCACGGGAGGCTCTAACCCTCCAAGATCTGGAGATGAACCGGACGCCGGGACCAATTTATTTTTCATTTGTTTATTAATTTAAAATTGTACATTATTTCATAGTTAGCTTATTAGTAAAAGCGCCGGCTATAGCATAATGCCAAATATGTCCGGAGAAGGCGGAGCGTAACCACCACTATGAACAACAAAAATAAAACAGACTGCGAAAAGACTATAGAATTTTCTAGAAATTACGTTGAGGGCAGTCGGCATCTTGCAGGGCAGAGCATAAAAGACCTTGTCGCACGGAGTAATTAACCGTTGTTAGCGTTTGGCCGCATACCGTATAAAGCGAGCACTAATACTGAGAAAACAGTAAACAATAATTTTTATAAATACGCATGGAAATTAAATTTAAGAAACTTGATCCGCGAGCAGTTGCTCCGGTACGCGCCCATAACACGGACGCAGGATTTGATTTAACTGCCACTCGTATCACAACCGAGTTGAATGAGTGCGGACAGTTGATTTTGGTATATCATACGGATTTGGCTTTCGAGATCCCAGAAGGATATATGGGAGTGCTGGTATCTCGTAGCTCTATATTTAAAAAGTCCATTATTCTTACAAACTGCATGGGTATTATAGATGCAGGCTACAGAGGAGAAGTTATGGGCAAATTTAAAACTACAACCGATGTCGTACCAAGTGTTTATAAAGAAGGAGAAAAATTTGCGCAGTTGCTTATTCTTCCTGTATACGATATTCAGATGATAGAGTCTGATACTCTTTCAGAGAGTGAACGTGGTGAGGGAGGATATGGTTCAACTGACAATATAACAACAGAAGAAGTTAGCGCACCAACGGGATCTACTGGTTATCCGGAACAGAAAAGCGAGCTTACTAACCAGGAGACCGCAAACACGGGCAGCGGCGAGGCACAAAGCAGCCTTGAGCAGGCTCAATAATTACGTAATAAAAGCCTGGGAAGCAGCGTACATAGGATGGCAAAGCTTCACGGAATAGGGGACCAATATGGCCCCCTATAACCATATATATACAAATTAAAGATTTAGCTAAATTATGAGAAAATCAAAATTATTAAGTACTTCTATTCGCGATAATCTCGGGCAGCGTATTTAGCCAAACGTTATTATTGGAGATTCAAACGGTTTTTCATCTGGAGATATACTTGACGCAAATGCCGTAGCACAATATTTAAAAGACAGTGATATTGAAGGTGGATCTAGCATTGAAGAGGTAGAGAACTACATTAAAGAAAATATGAGCCCAGTAAGTATATCTTGGCAAGCACTCAAGGATCTTCGAGATGGTGGAAACCTCGTAGCAGGTCAATTATACAGAATTACCGACTATGTTACTACTACGGCACAATTAGAATCACAATCTGCTGGACATCAATTTGATATTATAGTTAGGGCAGATAGTACTAATAAACTCAGCGAGAATGCAAGTGCTATACAACATACAGGAGACACCTATTTCAGTGAGTCAAAATTAGAGGCGTGGGAACTAAAATACTGTTTGGATAACGATGATACACGCTTTATGTGGGCAGATACCTCTAATGGTAAGGGTGTTATATGGTGGATGAAAGATGAGTTTGATAACGAATGCGGCTATGACTTTAAGAATATCCAATTTAAGAGGTATAGGATTATTACAATGGAAAAGTGTCCTGCTTTGAAGAATACTTATTCTGGATATAAAAGTATTTCTGAAGTTAATTCCGCAATCACTATGTATCCATCAGATGCTATTATTGATACTAAAAACTTTGTTTGGAGATATACATTTGACATAAATGGTGAAGATCATACAAAAACAGCACAAGGTAACAAAAATCAAAAGAATATTATTGAAGGTTATTATGGGAATTATTAGAGTAAGCAACGGTTTATTCTTAATAATATAACATTTCTAAATAGCAACAATAATTCCGTTTGTTACGGAAATAAGTTTAAGGCACAATGTAACAATGCATGCTTTAATGGAAATTGCTATTCTAATACCTTCGATAGTAATTGCTATTATAATACCTTTGGTAATAATTGCAATTATAATACCTTTGGTAATAATTGCGCTTATAATACCCTCGGTAGTAATTGCTATTCTAATACCTTCGGTAATAATTTGTATTCTAATACCTTCGATAATAATTGCTATTATAACGCCTTCGGTAATGATTGCTATTCTAATACCTTTGGTAACAATTGTATGTCTAACATCTTCGGTAATGATTGCTATTCTAATACCTTCGATAGTAATTGCTATTATAATACCTTTGGTAATAATTGTAATTATAATACCTTTGATTATAATTACAATTCTAATATCCTTGGTAATGACGGTCGAGTATTATTTGGCAATGATGTAATATTCCAAAATAAAGATGGTGTATTCTATCCAGTTTCACATCCTGACCTTTCTACACAACCATCTATATTACCACAGAGATTTGGTAACTTACCTATAAAAGAAGTTTTAATAGCGAATGGTAGAGAAAATGAGATACCAGAAGGCGCAATGGTTATAGAGGCTTGGAGTTTTAATAATAATCAGTGCACACCTGCTTTTGTGAAATACAATGAAAATGCTTGGCAAATTATAAACTCTAACAATGTAACACCAGACTTTACTCTTGTGAAATATATAGAACCTAAAGATGGGGGATATTATGGTGGATATTAAAATAAAATTTTATAAATATGAAATCTATAATATGCGCCATTGTAAAGAATGAGCAGAGATTTATCAGGGAATGGGCAGAATATTATCTTTCAGTTGGATTTGATAAATTATATATCTTTGAAGACTTCGGTAGTGATAGTCATGAGGGTTTATTAAAAGATTTAATAGAAAATAACAAGATAGAACTCCATTCTGCATCTATACTTATTCCTAAATACGCAAAGGGAACACAAGGACAGTACGATCTTTATAGCAAATTCCTGAAAAAATGTAAAAAGGAACATTTAGCTGACTGGTGTGGATTCTTTGATGTAGATGAATTTATTTCTTTTGAAGTGGGATATAATCTAATACATCTTGAAGAAGATTTTAAAGACTACGGAGGTGTATTATTATCTTGGCGAATATTTGGAGCTAATGGACATATAAAAAGACCAGAAGGAAAAGTTGTTGATAATTATACTACTCACCTGCCTGATGGTACAACATTAGCAAACGATTCATGGCAGTGGAATGTAAAATCTTTGGTAAACGTTTAGAAATGCGAAGGGCTTAATCATATACATTGGTTTAAAGGATGTAAACTTACAGACATGTCAGATGGGGGCCATCTTTCTTTTGAAAAAGCGTGGATAAATCATTATTATTCAAAATCATGGGAAGATTACCTTGATAGAATATTCGCAAGAGGTAATATGAATAATAATTTACGTTGTCTTGACTTGTTCTTTTCAGTAAATCCTGATATGCTTCCGATGAAAGAAAAACTTGTTAATGAACAAAGATTTAAAAAAACAGCATCGACCATGTGGATTTCTAGAGACATGAAGATTATTTGCGGAGGTAATGTTAATAAATTAAAAGAATTAAATAATTTAAAGTCAGTTGAAGGAAAATATAATAAAAAAGAATCTGTACCTTATACATTTAACGATAAGAAATATCGTACAAGGAACATGAGATCTCCTCAATCTATACTGGAAATAATATTTAAATTTTACAAACCTAAGACCGCCGTTGATATAGGCTGTGCATTATGTTGTTGGACAGAAATTTTGCAGAAATTCGGTGTAAAGGTAACAGCTGTAGATGGAGAGTGGTACGATAAAGAAAGTGTAAAAATAGCTGATAAATTTATTTGCCAAAACTTAAATAATGGTGTATTACATCTTGACAAAGTAGATTTGGCTGTATGTTTAGAGGTAGCAGAACACGTTGAGAAGATACATGCAAAAGATTTGGTAGAAACCCTGACTGAAGCAAGTGATGTGATTCTTTTCTCTGCTGCAATTCCAAAACAAGGCGGTCAAGGTCATGTTAATGAATAGTGGTTAACATATTGGAAGACTTTGTTTGAAGAAAAAGGTTACGTGTTTGCTGACATTATCCGCCCTATTATTTGGACAAATAAAGATATAGCGGTGTGGTATAGACAGAATATTGTCATGTTTATCCGTAAGGATAAATACAGTAAGATTATTAAGGAATACAACAAATGCGGCTTTACAAACAATATGATAGATGTTGTTCATCCTGAATACTGGAACAGGTAATCAAATATTTTAAAACAATTATTAAGTTATGAAAAAATTTAAGGACGTAGAGATACTTACAGATAACGTATATCTAAACGTTGAAAATGGTTCGCTTGTAAAAACCATTACTATGACAACAAAAGAGGCGCAGAACATTTATGGAGACCTTGATGTTGTGATGGTATCAGAACCTCGTCACGAAGGAGAAGGAGATTATCGCAAGGAAGGTATTACAGATGTTATTTTGAAAGAAAAGTAATTAATAGACTGTATAATGATTAAGAACAGCAAAGTATTTTTTAATACAAAAACTTCTTTCGATAAAGCTTTATAGGAAAATAAGTTGGATGAAAAGTCTATAGTTTTTATAAAGGATATAAAATCCATATGGACACACGGTGTGATGTTTAATGGCAATTCATCCAACGTAATATTAAGCTAGTCTGATTACAATAATTTAGAATCATACGATGACGTTTTATATTTTATTGTAGAAGACGATTCTGGAGAGCCTGATACACCAGACGAACCAGTAATACCAGATGAACCTTCTACAGACGACGATATACTACAATCTTTAAACGGATATGTGGAAGGAGATGTACTTATAACAACAGGTATTGTAGATAACGAAATATTAATAATATCATGATTAAAAAAATACAAGTTAAAGATCAATCCGGTAATGTAACTGGAACTTATGATGTTGGTCAAGTTGCCCCAGAAGTTGCTGAAAAGATAGACAACCTTCTAAATGAAGAGACTGGCAACATACAGTACACCACTAAAACAAACGGTGTAAACGTAACACTGAGAGGAAGTAACAATATAAATATTGAACCTCGTGAGGCTATTGGTACTGGTGAAGGTAAGGCTAGCGATGCTACAAATGCAAAGGGCGGCAATATCGCGCTTAAACCAGGAGACGATATTGAACTTTGGGCACATCATAGAGGCACTTCAAAAAATGACGAAGTGTCTGTAAAAGTATTGACGGAGAGTGAAAACGACGAAATTCCAACAAAACTTCAGCTAAATGCATCTGAGATATTGCTTACCACAAAAGATAAAGTGGGTAATAATGCGAACGTGATGGACGTTACAGTAAACTCTGCAAAGAACACGAGAGGTTATCTTAAGGTTCGCGCACAGGCTATCGATCTCAGATCAGAATCACACGGAGGTATCGCATTGCAGCCAAAAGGATATGACTCAGACAACCATATGAATAAGATTAAGTTTGAGCATGGCGGCGGAGACGGTTTGGAGTTCGGTACGTTTAATACTGAAAAGACATCTATATTCACAGACGAATATCGTTTTAATAAGGATGGTGTATGGAAGATGTCAACACGTACTAAAGTTCCTTCAGATAAGGCAGATGCTACAGACGCAACTACTTCGTACAAGTATGTTAAAGCTGCGGATGATTTCTATGACAACATTGATAATACTGATCCGACGGCTACAACCAAGAGTATAATAGAAACAGCTTCTGCTTTGAATGGAGCAGGAACATCTGCAAAGATTACTAAAAAGGGTAATTTAGAAATTGCTACCTAGACTGTTTACGTGGTTATAGATAAATCCAATGATGAACAGACAACTCCATCAGAAGCTGATGAAATTTGGTTGGAAACATTTAATGTAGGAGAGTATTATACTTTAGACGATCTTACATATAACATGCAAATCACAACAGAAGATTATTTTACAGATTATGCGAACAGTTTAAGCGATAAAGCAGAATTCTGGTTGAAAGTATCCGATATTGAAAATCCGTCATCGCCTAGCGATTATACTTGGGTTAAGTTTAGAAAATAGACTACAGGGTTAAATCTAGAATCAGAAAATACAATAAAACTCAAGGCTGATTCGGAAATAGAGATTAAAGTTGGTTCAAACACTTGTAACGCAAGCGATATTATTACTTTCATAAACTGGGCTAAAACGAGTAACTACGGTCCTTGGGCTGTATAACATAAATATTATACACAATGCTGAAGTTTAGAAATAAAGATGTTACTGCTATATACGCAAAAACAACTCCAGTAATTGCTGTATATTGGTACGGCCAAAAAATATGGCCTAGTATAATACTTTCGAGTTTTTATAACGGATACTGGGTAGATTAGTATCCTTGGACAGATAACACGCCTTGGGCAGATTAAAAGTAAATACAATGGATTTATATAATGGTGTAATAGACGAATTTACGGATTGGATCACAGGTATTAATTCTTTCACTGGACAAGACGTAACAGATAAAAAACAAGTATCCGGAGCATCAATCCGGCAATTATTACAAGACAGACTTAAGCGGCCGTTTGTTTTAAAAGAGGATATAACAAACAATAAATACAGGATGTTCTCTAGCGAGCGGGCGTATGAACTGTGGGCTGAAAATCCTTCCGATAATTCAGAGTTAGAGCTTTTTAGTTTTGTTAGACCGAGCGACTATAAGCTGACGTTTGCTGGATTAGACAATTCTAACAAATATATAAGACAGGGAGACATCAACAATATAGGAGCGAGAATACAATATAGTTGGAGTATTTATAATGATGAAGGAGAATCTTCAGAAGGACTTGCTGTAACATATACAATAGTCAACGAATCTACTGGTAAGACAAACACGTTTACCAGGTGGTATAATAAAGGAGATGTTGTTGATTTTAGCATATACAATTATCTAAAGGCTGGAAAGAATACAATAACAATATCCGGTAGAGGCACAGAAAGCGGTGCAAGAAATTCTGCGTATTTTAATATAGTTGTGTTACAATTAAATGTATCCAGCGATTTTAAATTCTACGATAAATATACAAGCGGGAGTTCTGTACGAATACCATGCTTCTTTGAAAGAAATGATGACAGCGGTTCAGCAAAAGTTTATTTTGTTATAGACAGCGGAACAAATACGTAGGAAATATATACAACCGATGTACTGGCAAATAGTGGTGTAAAAATAAATACAGAAAAAACCATAGCGTTTAATTTGGCGCCTGGTAAACATACACTGCAGATATATTCACAATCTTCATATAACGATGGGGGTACTGTAATAAACAGTAATCTGTTATACTATACATTTGTAATAGCTAACCCGGAAATATCTGTAGAAAAGTTTATACCAATATCTACATCATTCGACAGCGGCGTATTTCCGTTCAATTCGTTGATACTTACTGCTCAGCAGTACATGTAGCAACAGCTTTCTTGGGGTTATTATACAGATGCCCAACAAAGTGATTCTAAACTGACAATTACTTGGAAACTATACAAAGATAGTGAAGACCAAAATCCAACAGTACTGTCTACGATTACTGCAAACACGCAAACAAAGTCACCAGATCTGCAATACATTCCTGAAATATATTCCGAATACGATGAAGAATCACAGCCGTTGACGTTTTTGTCTGCACAATACAACAATGTAGAACTGTTGCGGATACCCATTCATATAACTCGAAATAATGACTTTAATGTAAGCGAAACAGGTTCTTATGTGTTCAAGCTTTCTGCCTTTGGTAAAACCAATAGTAGTACAGATAATTCCACTTGGGAAGATTCTCAAAACGGAGTACCTGTAAACTTTACAGGTATACAATGGAACGCAAATTCAGGGTGGTACGAAAACAGTTTCAGAACTTGCGGTACTGGAGAATATGCAGTTGCGAATCACAATCCGTTTGCTGGGTTTGATATTAACACAGATGGAAAAACCATTGAAGTAGAATTCGAAACAGAGAAGGTAGTCAACGACAATGACGTACTTATCAAAATAGGATCCGAAAACCAAGCAAGAATCGAGATTACTCCTACCACAGCTACCCTGTATAACAATGCAAACGAAGAGGTTGTTCATACAAACTATAAATCTAACGAAAGACTAAAACTTGCTTTTATAATAAACAGTAGTAACTCTGCTGGAAAAGAAGCAAATTTGGCTTATATTGTAAACAACGGTATATTAGAACGTGCTAGCTATGCTGCAGGAGGAACATACAATAGTTTAGGAGGTATAAAAATAGGAGGATCTGCTTCGGGTGTAAGAGTGTATAACATGCGCATATACAACTATGCTATAACATACACACAAGCATATAACAACTACGTGTTTGATAGCAACAACAAGGTCGAAATATACGACAACAACAATATACTAGGAGTAGGCGACAAGATAAGTTACGAGTTGTGTAAGAGCAAAATAGATACGTTCTTAATATCTGGAGATCTTTCAAACATTTTGAATCAATAGGCGAAGAAAGAAGATTCTGTATCAGAAGTAACACTGGAAAGAACCTGTCCATACGATTCTACAAAAAACTTTAAGATAAACAACATATAGATAAGGAAGCATGGACAGAGTACGTTAAACTATCCTATACCTTCAATGAAAGTGTGGTTTAACAAATCTACTTCTACAGCGATTCCTACTTTTGAAATAGCTCCACAAGATCCATTACCTCTTAATAAAAATAGGTATAGGATGAAAGATAACTCTATACCTTCCAACAAGTTCGTATTTCAAGCAAACTATGCAGACTCGTCTGGCGTACATAACGGAGGTTTGGAAAGACTTATATAGTCTAGCTGGTATAATGCGGAAATAGACGACCAGTATAAGCTTCGTACAGAACCGCAATTATTCACCAGTATACCATCGGACCAAAAGGATTTGTATAACTTAGATTCTGTGTGGAATGACTATTTTCCAAACAGCGATTTTCCATATGAACTAAGAGTGTCTCCAGATTCAATTCCATGCGCTGTATTTTATCAGAATGTAAACGACGACACACAAACATTCTTGGGCCAATACGTGTTTATGGATGATAAGAAATCTGATTTCTTGTATGGAGAACGCAGCATATACAAAGTACAACAAGACCCATTCTGTTTAACTACTACTCACAAAAGCGACGATAAGTCTGAAAATAAGATTTGGGACAACGGTAACGTTTTGCGCATAGAAGTCGTTGAGTCAAACAACATGTATTCATCATATATGACTTCTGACGGATTCGATGAAACAGAGTATGCTTCAAACGAAGAAGGTTCTTCGGAAAAACGGTATAAATGGGAACGCGCGTTCGAGATGATATACCCAGATCCAGACGATCTGGCAGGAGATGTATCAGACGGAACAGATAAGTTTGGTGACAACTCTAAGTTTGCGAAGAAAGCTAAGCCTTTCGTTGATTGGTTTAAATGGGTTGTAAGTACCAGAAACAATCAACAAAAGTTCCAAGACGAAGCGGCCGATCACCTGGATCTATATAAAATGGCTGCATATTACATCTTCGTTTTACGTTTCGGTCTTGTTGACTCGATGGAAAGAAACGCTCAAATAAAGACATACGATGGTGTTCATTTCCATTATGAACCGTGGGATATGGATATTGCTCTTGGTAATAAAAACGATGGCGGTATTGCCTATAATCCACCTATCGATAGAAATACCAAACTCCCTGGTAGTATTACTACATATGCAATATCTGGTAGGAGTGCTGATAGTAATGGTAATATTGTCACAAGCAATTGGCTATGGGATGCTTTAGAAGCGTGGCCATATTGGGCCAACACAATAGTTCCAAAGACAGCAGACGCATTGCATGAAGCAGGACTTTCGTACAACAATGTTTCTGAAATGTTTGATGAAAACTATGCGAATGCCTGGTGTGAAACAATGTACAATAAGAGTGGAGATTTTAAATATATACAGTCCAGAGGTACAGATAATGAATGGCTCAGATGGTTGCAGGGAGCTAGAATGACTCATAGACATTGGTGGTTAAGTACATCAATGGATTATTATGACGCAAAGTGGTTCTGCGGAGATTATAAGAATCACTCTATATATATTACTGCCAACGTATCGGAAGGGTCTAACGCAAAAATAAATATTATCCCAAATAAATCTACTTATATAGTAATACAAAAGGATAATAAAACAATACACACCGAACAGGTAAGTCCGAACAATCCGTTAAGTTATGTAGCTCCAGTACTAAATACGAAAAACCCGTTCCATATATATGGTGCGAATTTTATGGACACAGTAGATCTTAGTGAAATAGCTGCTGGACTCGATGCCGTAGATTTTACTGGTGTTTATTCTAAAGTTTTGGGTTCTCCTTTAAAAGAGATAAACATAGGAACAAAACTCACCGGGGTGTCTACAGATACATACACTACGGTAAGAGGATCTCTAGGAGGTGCTATTCGTGGACAAAAAGAAGCATTCGAGAACTTGCAAACGCTTAACATCAGGGGCCAAATAAATCAAACTGGCACCAGAGACTTTATACACGACAACAACATCTCTTCTTTAAAGAATGTATACGCGATGGGTTCTGGGCTGTCTGATTTCTATAGTTCTTCTTCTGGAAACACGTTTAACAATGTTGAATTACCGTCTAGCGTTAGCACTCTGTACATGAACGATTCTACGTGGGAAGACCTTAGTTTTTGGGAAATTACTTCGTCGAACGGATCTGCGTCTACGATTTAGAAAATGCAGTCTATTCCTACTAATTTGACTTCTGTTACAATGAATGGTATAAGTTGTCAAAATGCAAATTCGATTAAATTTATAAAAAACTGGATTGCATCGATAACAGCGCAAGCCAATGTAAATTTAAGTTCGTATGCATTCAACGCCGACAAGATACGATGGGACAACTCATTAGGTTCAGAAAACATGCTTACGTATGAAGAGCTTGAAATAATTGCTCAAATGAATCATAATCTTAGGGGTTATATTCTATTGAAAAATGAAGACGGTACTCCATTGACTACACTTCAACTCGGTAAGATAAAAGAGTGGTTTGGTGATTCGGTATTTGATAGAAACTCGTCCGGACTTGTTGTAGACCATGAGTTAGAATACACGCAAATTATTGTAGGCGGAGATGCTTATATACAGGACGGTGAAATATACTTAAACGAAGGTGGTCGTGCATCATTAAACGCTACAACTTTCATGCTGTCTGACGAAATAAACAATGAGTTTACGTGGACTATGGATACACCAACAGATCCCACTAGAAGAATTATATATCAAGGTTGTTCAATAATAAACCCAGAGCTATCTGGTGATGGATTTGCTTATTTACAGACTAGGGAATCACAAGTAGGTCACAACTACGACGTAAGGGTGCATGTTACTTTAGGTGTACAAGACCAATATGTTACTATACATATTATTGGTGTTACATATCCAACAGATTTATCTGTGGCGTATACTTCTCTAAATGGAAATTACGTAAAGTCTAGCGGTAACTTTATTGCATTTGTAGGCTCTGGTGCGTCAGCCAAATTATACTGTACCACCAACCAGGATACTACGGCTACTGTTTCCAACATTTTGTACACGATAGAAAATTCTACAGGAGGCCACATACAATACAATAAGTCTACAAATACGATAACTACTTCTAATTGGGACAATACAATAGACGTTCAAAGCAACGACGACGGTTCTATAAATGCTACTTGGGCTTCTAATAACTTTCCAATAGATGATAGTATAATAGAGTATGCTATTAACATCAAATGGGTTTTTGCTTCTAACAAAACTATAGAAGTAAGTAAATCTTTGATTATAATCAACGATTCAACTGCTTTGTTTGACACAATAAGTAACCCAGTATTGTATAGAATTATAGACGCCAAGTCGTCTCATTCTATAGGAAATAGCGTTTATAGATTAGATTTGCTTTCTTTAACGGGCGAGCTATAGATAACTGAAAATTCAGGAGAGACGCTTAGAACCCTAATTATGTATACAGGCAGTTCATTTTTAAATTATATCCCAAACATCACAAGTATTAGTATTACTAACTGTACTTCGCTACGTAATACAAACGGAGAATTTGTATTTACAAATATACCAAATCTTGAAGTTCTATCTTTAAGCGGATGTACAGGACTTTCTGGAGATATAGATTTATCTACAAATACTGAAATAACAGACGTTAATGTACAAAATACATCGTTGAATGTAATATTGCCTACGGCTTCAAAAATAACTAATTTGTAGTTAGGAACTCCTACCAAAGTGATATTAAACAGTCCTGTAGTGTTACAACCAAACAATACATCTGTACAAAATTCTTCAAATATATCGCACCTTGATATTTAGAATATTTCTAATACAAAGACGTTTGCGATGTTCGGTAAAATTTTAAACGTTTCTTAAACATGACAACATTAAAAATATAGCAAAATACCGGCAGTACGGAAGCGGTTTCGTATAATATAATAGAACGTTTATACAATCTTGCATTGGATAGTGAAAATGTGATACTTGAAGGACGGTTATAGGTAGACCAAATTTATGATCACCAATATAATTATTTAACAGGTAGGTTTGAAGGCCATCTTTATATATCTGCTACAACAAGGCTTATGTATTTTGAAGACTCTATTCTTGAAGGCCGTGTCGCATCGTTTTTACAAAACTACGGTGTCTAGTAGTCAAACAACGTAGTGACATTTGATTCTGCAAGTATTATCACGGATTATTGGTTGTATAGTACAAATTAGAATTAGAGAGCATAGGACTTCCATAATATATTTATAAACGATTCTATAACTACGATAGACCTCAGCGTTTTTCCAAATTTAAGAAATATTGCCCGAAGATTTATACGATCTGGTAGTTTGACCTTTTTGAATACAGGAAATCTTACTGAACTTTCGCGTAGAAAATATAAAAACTAGTCTGGAAGTATATTTGGAAATGCTAGTGCGGATAAAGAAACAGCTGGTGATAGTAGAGCAAATGAAGATACAACTCCTAACTTATAGAAGATAGTATGTCCAAACGTGACACGAGCTAATCACGCGTGTTTGTGCGACAATGGCGCAAGAGAAATATATTTGCCAAAAGTAGTATATATGCTGCAATACACAGTGAGACACGTTCCGAATTTAAATCTTATTTATATCGGGAGCGACATCTAGTATATACACTACAAAATGTTTGATGGTAATGCCAACGAATATCCGTCTACGGTCAATCTTGTAATAAACTGCGCAACTCCACCTATGGTGTTTACGGATGAAAGCGACGCTGACGACATGACAACGTTTTCGTTTACTCAAGGATCACTTGGAGGAAACGTGCTAAGCAAGATAAACATATATGTGCCAGACTCTGCGGTTAGTGTTTATACAAGCGATACTGGTTGGAGTAGTGTGTCATCCAGAATATTGCCAATGTCGCAATTGGATACACAATTTGTCGAAAAGATAAATTCCAATACTGGAGATACGTTATTGAATTAATATAACAGATCCCCGACTGTCTAAAATGGGGAGGCCTCTATGGTATATAAGGTGGTTCGATTCCACCGAGGTCGCTACTAATTCCTATTAGTTTTAATGATTAAAGATGATGATTATGTGGTAACACCCACGTTAAAAAGTGTTTTGGTGTTGAGAGCAAAGGTTGGTTAAAGATAACCTTCCTTTGTAATCAACAGCATCGAAAGATGTTTATTAATCATTAATCATTTAAAACTAAATTATGGAAAATTCAAAAATTATGATGTTTCCTGAGTACGGAAACAACAGCAGCATTGATCCTAATTTGCTGCTAGCCTTAAACAACAACGGTGGATTTGGTGGAAACGGTAACTGGATATGGATCCTGTTCCTCTGGCTTATCTGGGGTGGTGCTTATGGCAACAATGGTTTTGGTGGCGGTTTTGGCAACGGTGCAGGTTTCCTGTCCAATCAGATGAATAACGACACAGGTCGTGAGCTTCTGATGAATGCTATTCAAGGCAACCGCGATTCTATTAACAGCATCGCAAATCTGCTTAACACCGAAGTCAATACTGTTCAGAATGGTATATTCACATTGAACAACGCTATCAACTCTGTTGGTACTCAAGTAGGCATGAGCGGTTTACAATTACAGAATGCAATACAGGCTGGAAATGCTTCAATAGCTTCTCAGATCTGTCAGTGCTGCTGTGAGAACCGTCTTGCTATTGCTCAGTAGACAAATACTATTCAGTCTCAAATGGCTGCAAATCAGGCTGCTGATCAGCTTGGTATGTGTCAGTAGACTAATACTCTGTCTAATCAGGCCGAGCGGAATGCTCGAGACATAACTGAAGCTATCAATGCTCAAAGTGTCATGATCAACGACAAGTTCTGCGATCTTGAGAAACGCGAGCTGCAGAATAAAATTGATTCTCTTACTGCTGATAATGCTCTTCTTCGTTCTAACGCTAATAACGAAAGACAGACTATTTTACTCAATGAGAGATTTAACGATATACAGAACCAGCTCGTAGCAATCAAATCTGCTCAGCCAAATACTGTACCTGTACAGTGGCCGCAGTTGACCGCAGTTAACACAACTCCATATGTGAGCGGTGGTTTCTATGGTGGTTTTAACGGCTTCGGAAATGGTTTCTGGGGTAACAATGTTTCATTTTAATTGAGGATGTAATATGGGGTGCTTTAATGTAACTACTAATGTAAATGGAGTTCCTTATCTGAGCACGACCAATGTAACTGTAAACGACACTGCTGTGGAGTTCGCTCTTGGATTCCGCAGAATATAGCCTGTCGGGTATTTTACGGTTCGCATTGCTGACGCCATCCCAGCTGATACTACTGGTACATTACCAGTATCTATCACGCTCAACGGCGTCACCCGTGCACTCACCTTTTTTAATGGGACTCCCGTAACTGCTGCAGACATCACCGGTACTGGTGTAATTACTGTATTTAATGACAGGTTTAACGGTATCTTGCAGATTACCTCTGCTCTTGCAGCTTAATATTAACCATTTAATTTTTACAAATTATGATAATAATAGAAACGCGTCAAGCAGCAAAGGATAAAGCCTTCGACCTTATCGACGAGATTGAAGATCTTGGACATAAGAAAAAGATGGCTCTCTGCGAGCTTAAAGAGACGCTTTATGATTGTTTTGAGTCTTCAGAAGAAGACGAAGACGAATATGATGAGTCCGAAGATCGTTATGAACCTGTTGAAGAATCTGACGAAGATCAAGATATTGATTTTCGTAGACGCGGGTCATATAGATATAATCGTAATTATGCAATGCGTTCTAGCATGCGTAATCATGATGTAGACGATATGGATATGCGTAACTCTCGCGCTTACAGACGCCGCGCAATGCGTATGCGTCGTCGTGACCGCATGGGTAGATTTGTTTAACTCGAGTTTAAGGGGGTATATATTACCCCCAGAAAACTCTTAATTTTTTAATTAATATGTTTTCAGGATTACGCCAAGGAACAGTTCTTCACATTTTGGATAAAACAGGAGAACCTAAAGTTGTAACAGGGTATGTCGAGAATGTGACAGCCCCTCATCCTATGTATAAGACCTACAACCCCGCTGTTAGTTTTGGTACTAATTTGCAAAGTGTTGTAGATATAATAGTTAAAATTGGTAACGAGAAAAAAGAGTTTGTAGGTATTCCTAGTAATAGTACTATTCATTCGTATGGTGACTATGTCATTAGCGAAACTAAAGAAGGTATGATACAGGAAGTTGACGCAATGCTTTAGAATAGCAAAAGTGTTTTGGCTAGCGTAGAACAGCACAAAACAAATATCGAAGCTTGCGAAAACATTTTAAAACAGTTGAATCCTGTATACGCAAAAGAACAGGAAAGAGACGATGCCATAAACGACATTTCTGGTAGAATGGATCGCATGGAAGATGTTCTGGCGAGACTGGAATCAATGTTAACTAGACAAGGAAATGGAAGCAACTAAAAGTTTTAAGAAGTATTTAAAATTATTTGGCCCGCATTTTACTAAAGATTTGTGTCAGTTTGCAGTCAGCTTAATGTCGGATGAAAACGGAGAATTAAAACCTTTCACGAAACAGGAAATAGATGACAAATTAAAACTCACTAACACTAAGCTTTAGTATAATATGCTTTACGACTATGTATATGTTGCAAACATGTGCAAAGCAGACTTCCTTGGGAATGCAGTACCAAATGACGAATAGCACCTTTGTAAATATATAAAAGGTGTTATAGATGACCCAGACGGTTATGACGGACAAGTTTTTAATCGTTGGCTTTCGGATATTGACGGAATGCATATAACTATTGATTGGTCTGAATTTATATGATTGCACAGTATATATAGCTTGGTAAAAGAGGCTGGAATGTTTTAGTATACTATGGTGTTGACGAAGACGATTTTGTAGAAGTAGAAGATTCATTAAGATAGTTGAATTGCTCAGAAAAAGATATAAGAAGAGCTTTTCGAGTACTTAAACATAAAAACACCGGTTTTACATTCAGTAACACAGAATATAAAATGAGTATTGTTTGTATAGGTGTTTCTACAGACGCTAGTCAATTCGTAAACACAGTAATACACGAAGCAAAACATGTACAATCGCACGTATGTTCTTTTTATGGTATTGACGAATACAGCGAAGAAGCTGCATATCTAATAGGGCATTTGGTGCAAAGAATGTACAAAATGTTTGCAAAAATTGTAAAAAGATATGTTTGATATACAAGGGGATAAAATTAAGTTAAGTACAGAAGATTTAGCTATACCTCCCTTTAAAGATCATTACAATCTTGCTAAAGATAAATCTTTGGCACTAAAAGAGATCGAATACGTGATTTGGCTACACAGGTGGAATACGCCATACGAAGCGTATCCAGTAAATGAAAGAGCTTCTGTTGTAGCCAAAGACGTGTTCAAAGATCCTAACTATAAGCCTTCTGAAGAAGTAGAAGAGCTTTGTAAGAGGTTTATAGAGTTTCAAGAAACTCCTGGGACTAGATTATTAAGTGCGTCTCAGATGGCTGCCGAAGGACTTATAGCAGCGTTGAATGATTATTCTAAAGGTCTTATGGACATAGATACTGCTATAAAGGTTACTAGAATATTAAAGGATGTAGGTAACATAGTAAAATCACTCGATATAGCAATGAAACAAGCGAAGACAGAACAACTTGAAGCTGGACGTGTTAAAGGTGGTGGTACTATAGGTTTATACGAAACAATAAGATAATATGGCAATAATTGATAAATTTATTCCTATTCTTTTAAGATGGGAAGCAAGTACTACTGTTAAATCAGGAGAATCATTAGAAGCAGCATTTAACCGTGCAAAGAAAACAGGATGGTCAAATGATCCTGCTGATACTGGAGGTGCTACAATGGTTGGTGTTACACTAAACACATATAAAGCATATTGTACAAAAAAGGGGCTTCCCTCTCCAACAGTTAATGATCTAAAAAATATACAGTACTCTGTATGGAAAGATATAGTGTATACTATGTACTGGAATAAAGTATGCGGAGATTAGATTATGGATCAAACAGTAGCAAATATGATAGCGGATTGGGTATGGCATTCTGGTGTAGGCATGATAAAAAAGATACAAGGCCTCGTAGGAGCTACTTAGGACGGTTCTGTTGGCCCTAAAACAATCACCGCTATAAACAGTGCAGACGGGTTAAAGAAAAAGCTCTACGACGCTAGAAAATAGTTTTTCGACGGAATTGTTTCTAGAAACCCATCACAGAAAAAATGGTTAACCGGTTGGATGAATCGTTTAAATTCTGTTTATAATTCATAATAGCTATGGTAGACTTTAATAAAAAAATTTATTCTTCTGATAAGTTTCGACAGTCGGCTATATTTTTTCAAGAACACGGCTGTTATACATTAGCTCCCAGAGGTACTACCGATTATATACAATTTTGGGAGCAAGAAACAAATAGGTGTTTAAATGGATATGTGGCACCTGATGGAGACGCTATAACAGGTTACCATTACTTCTATTTAAATTACAGCCCTATCATGAAACTTGAAGAAAAAGAGTACACTGATAGGTATGGTAATATACGTACAAAACGAGAACGTATATTAAACTTTCCTGATTTTTGGGATTATGATTATTATTATTTCAACGCAATAGAAGAAGCTGAATAGCAAGGAAAACATATGGCTACTCTAAAATGTAGATAGAGAGGTTATAGTTTCAAAGGAGCTTCTATGTTGGTGAGAAATTATGAACTCATACCTGGATCTAAAAATTTTGCTGTCGCTTCTGAACAAAAGTTTCTAGTTGGTGACGGATTACTTACAAAAGCATGGTAGATAATGGATTTTGTTGACAAGCATACAGCTTGGTCAAAACAAAGATTGACATCTACTAGATTGGAAAGGGTATCTGGATATAAAGTTACAGACGAATTTGGTAAACAAACTGAACAAGGATATTTGTCAAGTATAACAGGTATTACTTTGAAAAATGATCCAGAACGTCTTCGTGGTACTCGTGGCAAGCTTGTACTATTTGAAGAAGGTGGTAAATTCCCGAATCTAGAAACAGCTTGGCGAATAGAGCAGCCTGCTGTAGAAACCGACGATGGTGTAGCTTTCGGTCTACTTTGTTTATTTGGAACTGGTGGTACTGAGGGTGGATCGTTCGACGGTCTAAAAAACATATTTTATAACCCTAAAGCATTCAATGTTTTGAGTTTTCCTAATATTTGGGATGACGGATAGGAACAAACAGAATGCGGATTTTTTGTGCCTGCTTGGAGCAATTTATAGTCGTTTGATGATGCTGGAAACCAAATATTTATGGATAAGTTTGGAAACAGCTTAAAAGAAAAAGCTATTGAAGAACTTATAAACCAACGTAATACAATTAAAGATGGAGGAGCATCACAAACATCTATAGATAGATTTATATCAGAACGTCCTTTAAAACCGCAAGAAGCTGTATTAGAGTTGGGTAAAAATATATTCCCTAGAAAGTTGCTAATGGATCAATTGACGAAAATACGTACCAACACAAAGATTAAAAACATGAAACACATAGTTGATCTTAGTTGGGATGGAAATGGCGGTGTGTAGGCGACAGAAAAGAAATCAGGAGATATAACAACATACCATTTAAAAAAAGATGACAAACCAAACGGATCTGTAGTCATATGGGAATATCCTATCCCAGACCCCCCATTCGGCTTATACATCGGCGGTTGTGATCCGTATGACCACGATGAGTCATTTACAAATTCCTTAGGATCTACTTTTATATTTAAAAGAGTACGCGCAGGGGAAGCATGGAATGACGTAATTGTAGCCGAATACACAGGTCGTCCAGATACAGCAGAAGAATATTATGAAAATGTTAGAAAGCTTTTGATATTCTATAATGCGCGACTGTTATTTGAGAACGAAAGAAAGGGCATATACCCATATTTTACAAATAAACACTGTGATTATTTGCTGGCAGATTAGCCAGATAAAATTATATCGGAAGTCTTTAAAGACAGTAAAGTGCAGCGCCGAAAAGGCTGCCACATGACAAAAGCTATTAGGGCGTATGGAGAAGGTTTAATATTAGAATGGTTGATGGAAGAATATGAGCCAGGACACCCTAATATAGAGAGAGTATACAGCGAACCGCTTATAGAAGAACTTATTGAAAACGACGGTATAAAAAACGTAGACCGAGTGATAGCTCTTTGTATGACAATGATATACAGAGAAGAATTGTTTCAAGTAAAAGTGGCCGCTGCAAAAGATAAAAACAAATAGGTTGAGCTCTTCGAATTACCACTGTTTAGTTAGCAATGGTTTGCTTCCAAAGACAATGTAAACGATGACATACCGTTATTTAGCTTTTAACAATGATTAAAGTAGAAGACAATTTATACAATTCGACGTTTCCTCAATAGAAACTACCATTATCAAAAAAGAACGAAAAATGGTAGCATGATTGTGTAAACTACATTATCGGAGAAGGTAATGTGGCATCTGGAGGCTTGAGTAAGACACAATTCGGGGAAATGCAAACTTATTATAATCTATATAATAGTATATTTGACGAAAAGGATTTTAAACGAGTGACAAATCCTTTTAAAGTTGAAGACGGATTTCCCGCAAGCCCGCAAGACTTCAATATTATCCGGCCTAAGATAGACCTTCTTATAGGTGAAGAAACAAAGAGACCGATGAATTTTAGAGTTGTGCGTACTTCTCAGGAAGCTGCATCCGAATTGATGGATAAAGAGAAAGAGTTCCTCATGCAGTATATAATGGCTGCAATTACTGGAAAAATGAGTCCAGAGGAGCAGCAATAGTTCTAGCAGCAACTCCAAAGCGGGGAAATAATGCCTCCAGAGGCGATTGCAAAATACATGCAGCGCGATTATAAAGACGTTGTAGAAAATACTGCATATCATACACTCGTATACTTGCGAGAAAAGCTTAATTTGGATAATGAGTTTTTGAAAGCGTGGAAAGATGCATTGATTGCAGGAGAGGAAGTATATTACGTTGGTGTTCTAAACGACGAGCCTTACGCAGAAAGAGTGAACCCGATGTATTTCTCACACGATAAGAGTCCCGACTTAGAATTCATAGAAGACGGGTCATGGTGTTGTAGGAAGATGCGTTTGCCTGTATATGAGGTTTACGATAGATATTTCAATAAAATTTCAGAAAAAGATCTTAATAAATTGAACGAAATGCTTACTGGTGTGCCAATGAATGACGCAGGAGAAAAAGATCCTGTAGATAATTTTGGCGGTGGTATCCAGTGGCGCATATACGACAATCCTGCGTTTGATTAGAAGAATAGATATTCTATAAACGTATGGCATTGTTGCTGGAAGTCGTTTAAG
>AUXO011849990.1_pt1 | contig 27462 bp, 33 predicted proteins | sample 768731 | NCBI WGS metagenome assembly AUXO01 (sample SAMN02715735, study PRJNA202380) | gut metagenome | biome: sheep rumen | host: Ovis aries | place: New Zealand: Palmerston North
GTCTCTTTTCTGGAGGCTTAGGCTCTAAATAGCCCCCCAATGACTTCTTCACGAAAAACTCAATTTTTAAGGCCTTTTTCTGGTAAATTTAATAGAAATTTTAAACCCAATGACGTTTTCCTGTTTCAGGATCGACAATTTGTTTTCTGCCTTTTAAAATCCCTTTATGAGATTCAGACATTTTCTTCCTGGTTTCTTCTGATGCTTTTTTCCCTTTATTCCATGGTTCAGGGCCTTTCTTTCCTTTATTCCATGGTTCTTTAGGAAAACGTGCAGCAAGTTTATTTTTATATTCAGGATCATCAGCCAACATTTTGTTAATATATTCTTTTCTTTTTTCTGATATAATTTCTTTTGTATTATCAGAATGATGTTTTCCTAACATTGTTCCGGGATTTTTAGAATAGAATTCTTTTAATCCCTGTTTTACTTTCTGAATATGTTTTTCTGTTGGAGTTTTCCCTCTGCTATTAAATCCTTGTCTTCTCTTATTATATAAAGAATAATCTGTATTATTTTTATACCAATCTATCCAATACAGTTCTTTACTACTGAGTTCATCAATAGTACAATATTCCAAAACTTTATATTGAAATAAGTCTGGATTTTCTCTTAAATTTAAATGGAATTCGTCTTGATACTTTTTAATAGTATGATAATGACTATATTTTCTTCTTTCTAAATTTGAAGATTGTCCAATATAGACTTTCTTTTCTGTTTCATTCTCGAAACAGTAAATACCTATTTCTTTTTTCATGTTTGATGATGTTAATTTTATTATTTATTAAAAGACAAAAATGGGGAATCGCCTAAACGAGGCAAACTCCCCAAAAATAACATCATCGATATTATTTATTAATAAAAAACCTGCGAACTTCACAGCTAGCAGGATTTTATGGCATAAACTAAAGTGGTATGTTTATATGACATTATAAACAACTCTATTTAAATACTAGCAAATTCCGTGCCAAAAAATAAGTCATGATTTGAATCATTAAATTTTCGGCAGAAAAGAAGGTTTACTGACAAATAATTTGCTTGTTTATTCTCACCGTATCGCGACGAAATAAATTTATAGATAAACTATATTAGAAGAAGAGAACGGAGCTCCCAGAATGAGAATATGGAGTTCCGTTCTCTATGTAGACAAAAAAAGAAGTGAACCGTTAAGTCCACTTCTTAATCCTGGTTGAAGATTGTCTTACTTCATAAGCTCTTCTTTCATCTTGTTGAGACGCTCAATCTCGGCGGTCAGTCTCTCAAGCTCTCTTGTCTTCAAAGATTCTTTATACTCGGTACAAAATTCGATAACCGCATCCACATCCTCGGTGCTAGCTCCTTTCTTGTCAAACAAGTCTTTGAGCTTAGAAGAAAAGAAGAATCCCTTCTTAGCGGTTGAAGGAACGTCTGATTTCTTACGATCATAGAACGCTTTGTTTGCTATAAGCTTTTTAATCTTCTTGTACTTTTCCTCTACTGGAAGCTTGTCGAATGCCTCACGGGTCTTGTCACTAACTAGAGTAATGTTCTCGCTGATGATTGTTGTCATCTCTTTAAGGGAAATTTGTTTAGCCATAATAGTTGGTTTTAAAAGTTAATAAATCAAATGAACAATTCGAAGATATGCCGTTCCGGGTTACCGAAAAAATAAAACCGAGAATATTTTCCCGGTTTTAGTATAATTCGGCAGTTCAGGCAGTTAACTGACGTATTTGCTAATTATTTCAGCTTTTCAATAGTAATTCTATTCTTGAAAGTTTTTCCTCTCTGGGCAGTCTTATAATCTGACCTGTCATATATCACAACAGGGAATTCATGCAATGTCCCGTCTCCCCACAACTCCATTATTTTTTTATTAAATGTATTAAGGAAGAATGTCCTGGTATAACCCTCTATAAATTCAACCTCTACTTTGCAGATGAATTTATGTTTCCTGTCTTCGTCTTTCTCTACATAGATGGCTTTTATCTCCTCGTGGATAATCTCGTACTTGGATTTGTCGTCTAAAGAATTCAGGTTCTTAATAGCTGTGGCGAAATCTCCTGAAATATAGGTGGCGGATTTCTTTATTAATAATGTTGTTGATTTTATCTTGTCCTGGATGGTTTTCTTCTCGACTTCTTTACCTTCTTTCTCTTTGTCGAGTTTCTTCTCTAGCTCATCGGCCATGTCTTCTGAAATTTTTCCATTGATGAACCTGGATTCTACTCTATCATATTTTTTGGATATGTCTTCTATTTCGGAATTTATGACATTGAGCTGCTTCTTCAATGACTCGAGTTCTTTTTTAAGTTTCTCTGATTCCTTGGGAGCGTTGAATGACATTTTACCGCCTCTTTCTGCTGACGCAAGATGCCATGCCAAAGAATCTATGTGGTTATAGGAAATATGTAGATTCCTTCCTGATTCCCTGTTTATGTAACAATGTTGTTTCACCGATGCATGGAAATGTGTTCCGTCTATTTTGGAAAATAAGATACCCGAACAGAAAGAAATATGTTTAGTTTTCTTCCTTACTCCTGTCTTGTTGGCTTCTCTTTTCTTCTTGGTTTTCTCGAAATATTCTGGTGATATTATCTGAGGTGTGTAATCTGTCTGTCCGGTATAAAGCTCATTGGCCAACATAGAACGGATTCTTGTTTGTGAAGATTCAAAACTCTTGTTTCCCCTGAAACCTCCATATTCAGCCTGGATTATTTTGGCTATCTGGTATGTGCCTTTGTTTTCATCGGTGTACATACGGAAAACCAGCCTCACAATCTCAGCTTCTTCTTCATTGATGATGTACCGGTTATCCTTATTGACATCATATCCGTAGAGTTTCTGGCCTCCTGTCCATTTTCCTTCCGATCTTGCCTTATTGATTCCTCTCATTGTCCTCTCTTTTCTTAGGAATCCCTCGTTTTCGGCCATAGCGGTGAAAATAGAGAACATGATATTAGAGGTTGTGGATGGTGTCCAGTCTTCCTCATTGAAACATTTGAAGTATGGATTAAGGACAATCAACTGGACTTTGTTTTCTAAAAGATAGTCACGGATTTTGTACAGATCGGCTGAACGCCTGGACAATCGAGAAAGCTCATAGCAGTAGACTGCCGCTATATCTTCTTTCTCTATTGTTTCTTTCATTTCGATTAATCCTAATCTTTCTTCTGCTGATAACTTAACACCTGATTCTTTCGTCGCGATAGAAATGATTTGTGAAGCTTTATAGCCGTCCTTCCTCATTTCCTCGTAAACTTTTTCTTTCTGCTGCTCCAGATCCTGTGATAATGTAGATACTCGGATAAGAGCTATTGCCTTGTGTGCCATAATTATAGTTGGTTTGGTTAATAATCTGATGCAAATATAATAATAAAAATTTAATCTACAACATTTTCTGTTTTCTTTCCATAGCGCAAAAACAGAAAATATAGTAGATTGTTATTATAAATATATTGATTTACAATCAATTAAATAAAAACTAAATAAAATAAAAGACAGTTAAGGACTTCTTAACTGTCTATCTTTATTGTGTATTTGATGATGACATTCTTTACATAATGTCATTAAGTTATTCCAGTCATAAGCAAGATTTTCTATTTCCTGCTGTGTCTGTCCAGTCAGAAAAGGAATCACATGGTGAACTTCTTCTCCTGGAACTGTCTTGCCGTTCTGAAGACACTTCTCGCAAAGAGGATTCTCTGCTATGTAAGCATCCCGTAGTTTCTTCCATTTCTGCCTGTTATAGATACTTTGGGAGATCGAAAGCGGCGGTTTCGATATTTGTTTCTTTTTCTGCTGGTTCTTTAAATCCCTGATGAATGGTATTCTCGGCATGATTTCTTAATCTATTTATCTCTGCTATCATGTCAAGTTTCTCTTTAAGGTCATTATAATTGTCTTCAAGCTCTATATATTTCATCAATAAACGGTTGTGACGGGATCTTAAATCTGTCAGGCATTTGACCAGTTCCTCTTCTCTTTCTTTGTCTGTCATTCCGGGGAATCTTCTTTATTTTATTTATTTGAATAAATCTGCGCCTGTTATATTGGCTTCTGTAAAACCAAGAGACTTCGAATCTTCAATCTGTTTCATTAATTCTGAATTCTGTTTCTTTAATTCTGAATTCTCTTTCTCTAATACTTTATAACGTTCCCATATATACATATTAGCATCCTGTGCCGCATTATACATTTTTTCAAGAAATGTTAGTTTTTCTGTTTTATAATCCTTTTCAAATGTTTCATATTCCTCTACTACAGAATACCATTGGGCTATAGGACTTTCCTTTTTTGTACTTTCCATATTTTAAAATTTTAATTGTTATTATTTGAGTTTCTTTTAGAGTTTCTTTTAGAGTACTTTCTAAGTTCCAAATTGAGTTTTTCAATAAGGTTATATTTCTTCAAATATTTGCGTGCCCTTTGTGGATACAATCTGGGCTGAACAGCTGCAATTTTTCTTAATGCACCTGCAACAGTTTTTTCATCACCGATAGTTTCGATAAACCATTCTTCAGTCAATGGTGTTTCTTCTACATACTCCTCTAAACCGAATTCTACGAGTATATCGTAAGTGTTCTTTTTTGCTGGTTTTTCTTTAAATATTGAGTTTCCGTTTGCGTCTGTTACATCATTATTTCCGCTGTTAAATTCGTCCATAATCTCATTTATCATTTTATCTATTTTATTAGAAGTCCACCAGAACCTCTCTGGATCCTGGATGCTTTCAGATGTAGTTATACCGCATATATAGCATTTCTTATTGATAGTATTTACGGCTACCACTCTGAAAAAATCCATTTCTAATTTATTAAAGGATTCCGCCGAATACTTGTTTTTTACTATAAGTAACTGCCACTTAACCATGTTTTTAATAACATTATAAGTGTCAGGATGATTAATCATCAATGTATCATGATAGATTTTATTTAAATTGATATTACAGTCTATGTTTTCTGGAGACCAGTGCCATATATTACAAAAATCAATAACAAGATTCCGCAGAGCTTTTTGTGTTTGATTCCATTCTTTTGAATTGATAACATCATTAATGAAATCTTCTTTAATAAGAAGATCTTGACTTTTATTATAATTTTCGATGAGTGTTGTTAATTCTGCAAACCTATTATCGATTTGAGTTAAAAATGAATTAATATTTTCCATAAATAAATATATTGATAAAATTTTAATTTTTGAATGGTGAGTTGTCGTGATGATAATTCACCATTCATTTTTTTATTTATTAAAGATTTTTTTATCAAAAAGTTTTTTCTTAAAAAGTTACTTTAAAAGTACCCATAAAAAGAAACCATAAAGAAACATTAAAAAAACCTCAAAGAAATTGACGGCATATAACATAATAACATTAATAACATAATAACATATAAAAACTGAAAATTTTCCAGCTAACGCTGATCCTTTTCAGCAGGGCTCCGCCCCGCACCCATTTCTTATATCTTCGACCGGTCAAACAAGTTGACCTAATCTCAGATATAAGAAGGCACGCGCGGCCTACGGCCGGCGGCCAAATCTTCAATGACATTTTTCTTTTTTGTTTTTTTGAATGTTATCCCTGATAAATATTTTAAAGACAAAATCTGATATGCTTTACTCTATACTGGTTCTGATTATTCTGACATTGATTTATATTTTAATCAAACTGCATCATTTAAAAGATAAATATGATACATTAGAAAAAGTGATTATGACATTGCTTGAAAAATCAACATCTGAAAACGATGAAATAGATGAATTCTTAGAAGACTTGATACTTTAATATTTCTTTCATAAATTTGATACTTTCATATAATAAATGAAGTGACATCTGATGTGATATCAAATGTCACTTTTCTTAATTACTTACATTATATAATCGACAAAATTAAAATAAGCCCGATTTATCTTGTTTATCTAAATCTACTTGTTTAATTTTGGAATTGTCACCTGTTAAATAAACGAAATCTGTTGTACGTAGTTTGAATGAAAACATTGCTTCATTGAAGAATTTATCAAGTTTTTCCAAATCGACATTCTTCATTTCATCAGAAGAAATCTTTGCTTTAGGTTTTAAATCGTTTTTCATACTTTATTTATTAAAGAAAAACAGAACCTATATCTCTACAGGTTCTGAAAAAAAATAAATTATAAAATATAAATATAATGGCTATACATATTATTTATCTGAATTTAAAAATGACAAATTCGATTCAGTAGAACAATTCCATTATTTCAATGCATTTAGGCCATGCTATTCCCAGCTCTTTAAGTTTTTTCATTTGTCTTGTCTTAAGTTGGTTTTTAATCCTGTTGATATATCCCATTCCATAACTGACATTATCAGAATGTGACATCCATTCCAGATTTTCTGGTCGATTATTTTTCTTATTTTCATCGATATGATTTACATCAGTGCATCCTTCAGGAGCTGGACCGTGAAAAGCTTCACAAATAAAACGATGAGACCATCCTATTGTAGTTTTGATATATCCATTATCTTCTACAGGGGTTAAGACTTTCCCTTTTTTAAAGACCTTAAATATTCTGCCTGGAACATTCTTTTTAGTATACTCGATCCATCTATCCAAACTTCTTATTCTTCCAAAATTTGATGCTTGATATCCAGGTTTACTTGGAATGTCTTTCCAGATTTCTTCTTCATTCTTTTCTGACATTTATAAAATTAAATCGTTTATAATATTTATACATTCGATAAATATCAAAAAAGACGAAGACTATTTATCATGATTGAAAACTACAATGAAGAAACCAGAGAATTCGCTGCAAGCATTTTCGATTTTTTAGAGAAGCGTTACGGTGAAATACCACCCATGTTTCACCATTCGATTAAAATCTTATTGACAAACTATAATCTATGGACAGAAGCAAAGAAAGATTTACTGGATCGGGGAGCGTTGATTCCAGGAACTAAAGGAGAATTAAAAAAGAACCCTTCAATGAAAATCTTTCTGGATACCCAGGTTTATGTCATTAACCAATTAAAAGAATGGGGTATCACACCAAGAGCCTTGAAATCACTGAACAAAAATGAAGAAAAAGAAGAAACAGATCCAGCAGATTTGATGAAGATGCTCGAAACCCTATGATAAACCCCAAATTTAAAAAATACGCCGAAGATGTAGTATCAGGTCGGCAGGTTGCATGTCTTTATATTAAACAGGCCTGCCAAAGATATCTTGACTGGTTCAGCAGACCTGATATCGAATTCAGAGAAGACAAAGCTCAGCGTGTCGTCAGTTTTGTCGAATTACTGACGCTTTATTCCGGAAAGACAGCAGGACAGAAATTTAAATTAGAGGAATGGGAAAAATGGATCATATATAATATCTATGGGTTTTATTATAAAAACAGCACAAAAAGAGTAATCAGGAATGTTTATATTTCATTAGCCAGGAAAAACGGAAAAAGTTGTTTTTCAGCTAGTTTGGCCTTATATAATGCTATTGCAGAAGGAGAAATGTCAGCAGAAGTTTATTTTGTAGCAAATTCTAGCGCCCAAGCTGGACTTGCCTTTACGATGTGTAAGAATTTCACAGAGGGACTAGATACAGGCCGTAAGAAATATTTCAAACGTTACAGAGATTCGATTAAATTTGATCCAACAAAATCAGTAATAAAAGTATTATCTGCCGATACGACATTGCTTGACGGACTAGGACCTAGTATGTTTGTCCTTGATGAAGCACATGCTTCTAAGAATTCTGCTATGTGGGATGTAATGAGGTCAGGGCAGGCTGCAAGAGAAAATCCTATTGCTATGATTATAACGACAAGAGGTTTCCTGTTAGGCGGATTTTGTCATACATTAGAGAAAACCTATATCGATATATTAGCAGGAGTAATACAGGATGATACACAGTTTACGGCAATCTATACATTAGATGAAAATGATGATTGGAAAAACCCGGATGTATGGCAGAAAGCCAATCCCAACCTTAATGTTACTGTTGATCCCGACTATATAAAAGACCAGATTAGACAAGCTGAACATACTCCATCATTAGCGGTAGGCGTTTTAACTAAGAATTTGAATTTGTGGGTTTCTTCATCAGAAATATGGATTCCTGATACTAAAATAATAGAAGCCATGACACCTGTTTCTATAGATGATATGAAAACGGATTACGCTTATTGCGGGATAGACTTGGCAAGCGTTCGAGATTTGACCTGTGTATCTTTCATGACCTATAAAGCTGATGAAGACAAGTATTATTTCAAGACGAATATTTATCTACCTCATGATACCGTATCAGAAGGAATTGCAGAAAATGCCTATCAGTATAGACAATGGGTGGAGCAGGGATATATTATCTTAACTGAAGGTAATGTTACGGATTATTCTTTAATTTTGAATGATATACTTGAATTTAACAAACAAATACCTATATATAAAATCGGATTTGATCAATGGAACGCGAGCCAATTCTGTATTGACGCTGTAAGTGCTGGTTTAAATATGGAGCCGTTTGCCCAGGGATTAGGTAGTTTCAATAGAAGCGTAAAGAACTTTGAAAGACTGATTTACAGCGGAAAAGTAGTTATCGATACTAATCCAGTTGTACGTTGGGCATTTACTAATTCTTCATTGAAATATGATAATATGGACAATGCAAAACCTGTGAAAACAACTAAATCACAGAAGATAGATCCTGTTATTTCAATGCTTGAGGCAATGGGCATGAAACTTCGGGATGACGGTGTAGATATTTCTATTACAAGCTGATTTTTAGGCATTTTTTGCAAAACCATGTTGAATACTAATTTTTTAATTATAAAATGATGAAGATATGAAGAAATTAAGTGATGTAATTGGTATTTATGTTTTTGAAAATATTAAAGAAAAGAAAGCTTATATCGGTCAATCTATTGATGTAGAAAGAAGAATATATGAGCATTATCATTCTTTTAGATATAAAAATGATTTTCATACCACATTAAGAGAACATCCGGAGTATTTTATACATTCTATTATCGAGAAATGTTCTAAAGAAGAATTGGATGATAAAGAAGTATATTGGATGAATCGGTATGAATCAGAAGGATGGGAATTATATAATACTTGTAAGAAAAAATTTTGGATGAATTGTAGAGGAAAAAAACATTCAGAAGAGACAAGAAAGAAGATACGTAAAAGTCTTGAAGGAAAATTATCAGGAGAGAACCACCCTTTATATGGAAAACATCATTCTGAAGAAACAAGAAAGAAAAGTTCAGAATCCCATAAAGGGCAAGTAGCATGGAATAAAGGATTAACAGGAATCTATTCTGAAGAAACAAGAAAGAAGATGTCTAAAGCTGCAAAAGGCCGTGAACCCTGGAATAAAGGATTAAAGATGAAATAAATAGGATATATAATTTTATATCATTTTTATATCATGAAATTTCCATTTTTTAATAAGAAAAAACCAGAACAGAGAGGATTAGATTATATATCTTTTTCCCTGCCAAGTCCTAAACTGGACTTGCAAGTCTCTCCACTCGCCCTTTCCGCTATGTTCAGAGGAATAATGCTGATTTCTGACAGCATTTCGACCTTGCCTTTTTCAGTCAAGAAAGTGAAGAAAGGCAATGTGACAAAGATGTACAATCATCCTTTGAACTTAATCTTTACTGATAAATCAGACATGACTTTGACATTCCAGCAGTTTATCAAATTGATTGTGCAGGAAATGCTGCTGAAAGGAAACAGTTACGCCTATGTTTATAGAAACGGCGACGGTTCCGTAAATAAGCTCAGATTTCTGAGAAATGATGATGTTATTATAGATTATGACGAAATCAAAGATAAACTGTATTATAAATGCAGCAAAGTAGCTAAAGGAAGAATCGAGCCTGTAAACATGCTTCATTTCAAGAAATTCTCTTATGACGGAATTAACGGTATTTCTATTGTGAAGATGGCCTGGAGAGTTCTTAAAATCTCCACAGCTGCCGAGCAATCCGCATTAGCAACATTTGAATCAGGAGGACAGAAAATAGGTTATCTGAAATCTTCTGTTCCAATCGGCGCAGAACAGAAACAGCAGTTATTGAATGACTGGAATAACGCTTACGGAGGAACTTCCGCAGGTGATTATTCAAGAATTGCGGTGTTAGGAAACAATATCGATTATCATTCTATTTCTTCTTCATCAGACGAAACAGAATTACTTTCGACAAGACAATTCTCAGTTGACGAGATAGCGAGATTCTTAGGAATAAGCCCTGTATTGTTAGGTGATTTATCTCATTCATCGTATAACACTATTGAAGCAGCATTATTGCAGTTTTTGTCTCAGACTTTATCTCCTTATATTTCTTTAATAGAATGTGAGATGTCTAAGAAGCTGTTCAAACCATCAGAACCTGATTTAAGGGTAGATATTGACGATTACGCGGTACTGCTGTCAGACAAAGCTACATTATCAAATTATTATTCTACATTAGTAAGTAACGGTATTATGTCGATAAACGAGGCAAGAGAAGCATTGAGCTTACCAGTTAAAGAAGGTGGTGATGAGCTGTTAATACCTTTCACGGATTTATCTCAGAACACAGTCGGAAATGAGCAGACTCCACAAGAAGATATTTCTGAAGAATAAACTTCAATATTTTTCATTTGACATAACTATATTTTTTATTTTTGTTTTCCCCTGTCTCTGTTGAGTCAGGGGTTTTTCTTTAAATAAATAATAAAAAGTACTTTTTAATCAATGAAAAAAATATATCCAGGAGACGATTTCACGATAAAACTTCCTGACTATCTAGGAGGGAAATCTTTGCCAACAGGAAGTTCTGTCTCCATGAAAATCTTTACTATCAACCAGTCGGAAAGTTATTCTCTGACGATTACTCAGAACCCGTTGCCAAAGAATATAGAACTTTCATCTGATGTGCTTATTTACATGACATCAGGCGTCATCCAGGGAATGTTGACTGTCAATATTCCAGATTCCGGAATGGATGATTCTTTCTATAATTACAGCCGTATTCTGACTACTGACCTTTTCTGGGTGAATTCGAATGCCGCAGGCGAATCATTAGAGGAACTCAATAACAAAATAAACGCCTTAGACGCTTCCGTACATGCGAATTATTATACAATGTCTGCAACAGACCATTTACTTGATTTGTTATGGAGCGACGTGGCTGCCAGCTATGTTGATGATTCAGAATTATTCGCTGCTATAGACGCGGAAGACGCTTCAGTAAAATCAGCAATAGCAGCGATTCCTATTCCTGATATGTCTGATTACTACAATAAATCAGCTGTTGACGGACTTATATCAGATCTGGATTCGTCTGTTAAATCCAATTATTACACGAAAGGCACAATAGAATATAATTTCGCTACCAAGACTTATGTTTACCAAGGTTTACATCAAGAGAATCTAAATATGCAAGAACGGGTTACAGCTTTGGATTCTTCAGTGAGAAACAATTACTATAATAAATCACAGATAGATTCTTCTTATTATGTTAAATCAGATATAGATTCATCTGTAAGCACCAATTATTATAATAAATCACAGATTGACGCGTCAATAGGAAGCATTCAGACAGCCTTAAATTCAATAATTAATGATTAATGATTATGGACAATATAGCAACACAACTTACACAATTACAGACTATTAAACAAGACATCGCGACAGCTATTGAAGGAAAAGGCGGAACTGTCGGAGAAGGATTCGATACTTATGCGACAGCGATTTCAAATATACCGTCAGGAGGAGGCGGAGGCGGAGCTGGTGATGATACTGTGCTGGCAGGTCTTATCGATAGAAGTATTACAAGTATTACAATTCCAAACTCGGTGACTTCGATTGGCACCAATGCCTTCTATGGTTGCAGAGGCTTGACATCGGTGACCATCCCCAACTCGGTAATATCGATTAATCTATCTGCCTTCAATGGTTGCACTGGTTTGACTTCTGTAACTATCGGCAACTCGGTGACTTCGATTGGCGGCAGTGCCTTCAAGGATTGCACTGGCTTGACATCAATAACCATTCCAGACTCTGTGACAACGATTGGTACAGGAGTCTTCCAAGGTTGCATAAGCTTGACTTCGGTGACCATAGGCAACTCGGTGGGTGAGATTGGCGGCACAGCCTTCTATAATTGCTCTAATCTAATGTCTATAATATCATTGAATACAACACCTCCAACAATAAGATCATCAAATACATTCTCTAATGTTCCTGTTTCTTGTTCTATCTATGTTCCTGCAGAATCTGTTGATTTGTACAAATCTGCACAGTATTGGTCATCAAGAGCTGCCTATATTCAGGCGATATCATAGTAATTTCGCTACAGATTTCCCTAACGCTTAAAATTCAAATAAATAAACTATGGAAAACAACAATATAGAATACAGAAGAACTTCCGGAACAATCGAAAGGGCTGCTGATTCCAGGATAATAGAAGGAACTGCAGTTGTTTTCGATTCCGCTTCCAGGGATTTAGGTTTTACTGAGTATATACACAGAGACGCCATTACACAGGACGTTATAGATAATTCTGATATATTCTGTTTACTGAACCATGAACCTGACAAGAAGCTGGCTAGAAGAAATAAAGGAAAAGGATCATTGAAATTAGAACTTAAAGATGACGGATTACATTATTCTTTTAAAGCGAAAAACAATGATTTAGGAAACACTGTTCTTGAATTCGTCCAGGACGGTGAACTATATGAGAGCTCTTTCGCTTTCACTATTTCAGACGAAGAAGGAGCAGACGTATGGACAAGAAACGCAGACGGATCATACAGAAGAGATATTTATAAAATAGACAGACTTTATGACGTTTCTCCATGTTGGGAAGCTGCATATCCAGAGACATCTGTAAGCAGCAGAAACTTTGAGGCTGTACAGGAAAGATGCAAAGTCATCGATTCTGTTCTTGATGAAAAATTAAAAGAAATTGAGGAATTATAATTATGCCAATGCTAGTAGTAAATTCAGACCCCGAAAGATTATGGGGAAAAAATCCAGAACCACCTGATTATCTCTGTTTTGAATTTGATGAATACCAGTATAAAGAAAACACTAAGTTATGTTTTACCATACCAACCGGAGGAGTAAATACGATTACATCTATATCATACAGCGTAAATAACGGGGATTCTTGGACAACAGTAGATAGCGGTTTCGGCACAGGAGATTCTGACGTAATAGAAATACCTGTTATATCAGGATTGAAAGTTTTATTTAAGGGAGAAGCTACAAGCCTGAATGGAGCCCAATTCCGACTAATAAACCTCACGAGCACCTGGGGAGATTATCCATTAATAGGCAATATCAGCGGAAATCCGATGTGCTTGTTATATAATGATGATTTTGAAGACAAAGTTGAATTTCCTGAAAATTCTGATTCCAATTTCAAAAACTTATTTAAGGATTGGTGCGGTTACTTCACATTTGATGGATTCAAACTTCCAGCTACCAAATTAACTCCTAATTGTTATTTGTCTATATTTAAATATTGCAGGAATATGGTTAAAGCACCTGATTTACCAGCTCTTATATTACCAGAAAAATGTTATAGCTATATGTTCTGTGCATGTACGAAAATTAATTATATTAAAATGATGGGAGAAGCTCTTGCTAATGGTGTCAGTGTCGGTAACACAACTTCTCCATTCTATAAATGGGGACAAGATGCGGTAGGAGGTGGAACACTTGTAATATCAAAAGACGCGCAGTTTGAATTACCTAACGGAGAAAGCGGCAACCTTTACTGGACTGTAGAGGAAGTGTAATAAATAAGAAAAATATCAGATAAATAATATAATGAAAAATTCTGTAGAAATCTTAGATAAGAAATCACAGCTTAAAGAACGCTGTAAAGAAATCATTTCTCTCTGCAAAGCAGAAATCAGAGAAATGACTAAGGAAGAAGAAGACGAGTTCAACAAGAACAAAGAGGAAATAAAAGCCTTAAATGAAGAACTTGCAGAACTTAAAAAGAAACTCGCTTCTTATGAAGATGAAATGGAGGATGAGGAAGAAAAACCTGAGACTCCAGACGAGAAAGAAGAAGATGAAGAAAAAGAAGAAAACAAAAGAAATTTGAATCATAATATTATGAAAAAGCAACAATTTAGTTTACTCAAAGCTATCAATGACATAGCTAATAACCGTTCGCTCGACGCTGTTTCACAGGCAGTGGTTAAAGCTGGTGCTGAGGAAATGAGAAAAGCCGGTCAAAGCTTCTCAGGTCAAATCCAGTTACCAGTAGAGGAAAGAGCAACCGTAACTGTTACATCTGAGCATGACGATGTAGTAGAGACTGAGTTCCTCGATCTTATGGGACCTCTTCGCGCTAAGAATGTTCTTGTACAGGCAGGCGCTAAATATCTTACCGGTCTTGTAGGTGACGTTCAAGTTCCTATCATGACAGCAGGTAATGTAACTTGGGAAGGTGAAGTAGCAGATGCAAAAGACGCTTCTTATGGCTTCACATCAGTTAAGTTACAACCTAACCGCCTTACCGCTTATGTTGACATCAGCAAGCAATTCCTCGTACAGGATTCAATCGGTGCTGAGAATATGATTAAGGCTGATATCGTAGCAGCAATCAATTCTAAGTTAGAAGAGACTATCTTAGGCAGCGCAGCAGGTACAACCACCCAGCCAGCCGGTATGTTCTATGATGTTTCTATTGCAGACGTAAGCACTTACCGTGAACTCTGCAATGCTGAGGCAGATGTAGAAGACGCTAATGTATTTGGACCATGTGTTTATGTCATGTCTAACAAGGCTAAAGCAATCGTTCGTTCAATGGACAAAGGTGGCAAGCACACTGAGCTCGTTTATGAAGGTGGTGAAGTAGACGGTACTCCAGTTTACAATACCAGCAATGTAGCAAGCACCAACGCAATCTATGGTGACTTCTCTAACTTGGTTATCGGCCAATGGGGCGCAATCGACCTCACCGTAGATCCATATACCAAAGCTGCTGCAGGTCAAGTAAGATTGGTTATCAATGCCTTCTTTGACGCTAAAGTTGTACGTCCTGAAGCATTTACTTACATAGCTCTTGCTTAAGCAATCTGAGTAAAGAAAAACAATATCTAAGGGATAACAATGTCCCTTAGATATTTTCAAAAATTAAAAATTCTGTAATGAACTGGCTGACTTTAGACCAAATAAAAAAGCATCTGAACATAGACGAATATTTCCACGATGATGATCAGTATCTGACTGATTTAGGCACAGTAGCGGAATTGTCTGTAGAGAAACATATAGATTATCCTCTTTCAGAAATAGCTGATTGTGGTGTTCTGCCTATGCCTATTATCCAGGCAATGCTCTTATTGACCGGAACATTATACTTGAACAGGGAATCTGTATCTTACGGTACAGCAGTTCCTGTTCCGCATGCCTATGATTATCTCATAGCACTTTACCAGAATTATGACCATATCTCAAAATTTGACAGCATAAACCAATGAAAGCAGGTAACTATAATGAAGTTATAACATTCCTTGTGCCAGAACTTTCAAGAAATGAATTCGGCGAGAAAGTTCAGGAATATTCTCCATTATATACTACCAGGGCTTTTGTGGCTTATGACTCAGGTTCAAGATTTGTTGTCAACAGTGAAGTGTTCAATGATTACTCAAAGACATTTACAGTCCATGATTATCTGGAGATAAACGAGAAGATGCTTATCTTGTATGACAACAAGAAATGGACTATCACATCGATAAACCATCTTAAACCTACAAAAGAATTAGTCATATCGACGACATTGTACAATGAGTAATTTGGAATTGGATTTACAACCATTATTGAACAAGTTCAAAGAGCTTGAAGGTAATGAAAGAATAAAGGCACAGAGACAGGCATCCGGAAAAGCGCTTAAAGTAATCAAGGATTCTGTCTTGAACAGAATGCAGAATTACGGAATCCCGATGGATAAACCTAATAAACTTTATCCTGATTTGACTCCCCGTAAAGGCGTAAGGATGTCAGTTTATAAAGACGGTTCAGGAGGTTCTGTCAATGTTATGTCGAATTATATTCTGATATTCCTGAATCAGGGAACAGTTGACAGAAGTTACACGACCAAAAACGGTGTGTCTCACAGAACAGGCTCTATTCAATCTATGGATTTTTTGGGACAGGGTTTAAGGGCAGCGCAGAACAACGCGATAAATATTTTAAACCAGGAAATGGATAAAGCGATAAATGACTTATGGAACAAACGGTAACAGGACTTTCAGTTATATCATATCTTTGGGACAAGATTACAGATAACCAGGATTTGGCATCTGTTTTAGAAAAAAGGATATTTCCTCTTGTAGCAGAAGAAGGAACAGAATATCCTTATCTGATTATGAAACTTGAATCTATCCAGCCTGCTTATTCAAAAGACGGGAGGTTATATGATAACCTGACAGTTTCTGTCTCTGTTTTCGCTAAAGATTATAAGACGGTTGTAAATACTCAGGAATTAATAAGAAATTTATTAGAATCAAATAGTTTCAGACTTGATTCTTTTAATGAGGATTTCAATTCAGACGCTTACAAACAGACTGTTTATTACAGGACTTACTATAAATCTTAAAATTAACCTATTATATATAATATGCCAAATACAGTTACAGCTGACGCTAGCAAAATTATCGAGGGTGGCAAATTAATGGTATGGGTAGGCTCACAGTCTATCGCTATGGCCACTAACCACACTCTTACAATCTCGACAGAAACTAACGAGATTTCAAATAAGGATATAGGCGCAGGAAACTGGGCTGCAAACTCTATCAAGAGATTCTCTTGGGAAGCAAGTTCTGATAACATGTATACAATTTCTGCATACAGACAATTATTCAGCTTGATGACCAGCAAGACCAAAGTCACTTTGACTTTCGGTATTTCTCCTCAAGATGAGCTTACAGAAGGTGACGCTTCTACCGGTTTCGCAGACTGGACTTGGACAAATCCAGCCAATTCTGCTGCAGTAGGTACAGACTGCACTCTCCAGGGTTATGCTTATATCACTTCTCTTGATGTTCAAGCTCCTAATGACGACAATGCAACTTTCTCTGTGACTTTCACAGGTGTTGGTGAATTGTCTATGCTTGACTGACTGCAGAGCGACTCCGGCAACACAGGAGGAGGTTCTGGAGGATTCCAGCCTAATGATTCATCAATAAATGTAGAAGATCCAAATTCTGAGGCGGATAAACCTTAAAGAAATAAAGACATTTCTTCGTCTTTAATAAATCTTCTTTATGAAAAAAGAATGAACAGATTTTTCTGCTCATTCTTTTATTTTATTTCTTCATAAATTTCTTGATTCTCTCTTCTTCTTTTTTCCACATTTCATCATAATGTTTCTTATCATCCTCAGATATTCTTTCTCTTTGGTTTTCTTCTTCATCCCATGGGAATTTCATTATTTTCTCAGGTGATAATTTTTTAGTTGATCGTCCTTGTGCAATGATATAAGCAAGTGTTCTTGTTGTTTCCCAGTTGTTTTTATCTACAAGATACAGATTATCCATTAACGCTTCTAATTCATACATTTCCATTTCATCCAGAATGTACTTAGGAGATACACCGCACTGCAGGACAAGAACAGAATAAAGCTCTTCAACAGTTATTTTTTTTTACTGGGTTTCTTGTCTGATTTCTTTTCTGTTTTTTTGTTTCTGAGTTCTTCCTGTTTCTGCTGCTGCTCATTAATAAACTGATTCAATTCTGTTATATCTAAGTCACCTTCATCTATAGCATCGCAGAATTCCTCGAATGTCATGAAATCAGGATTTTGAGCCAATAAGATGCAATAGAAGAAAACAACCTGATCCTCTAATCCAGCCATCTCAAATGTTTTACCTGTCAGTCTTTCATATAGGAATAAAGCTCTTATAGAATACTTTAATTTCCATTCTTTTTCTCCGATTTTTATGTTCATATCTTCGTCTATTATATTTTATCTTATTTATCAAGGTAAATATATAAATTACAGAATAGACTTTATCATTATAATATGGCTGAACTTGTAGCGAAACTTAGAATGGAAGACGGAGGTTTTACCTCTGGAATAGCATCGGCAACTTCATCATTACAGAAACTTGATAAACAAGCAACATTATCTAAAAGAGGCTTAGACAATTTTTTCAAAGGACAAGGAGCGGACCAGATAAAAGAATCGTTTGACGGAGTAGGTAGAGTATTATCTAATCTTGAAAAGAAAATGGGCAGTGCCGGAACAGGCATGAAACAACAACTCCGGGCGATGACGGTCGCCGCGCAGGAATTAGAGCAGACCTACAGAAATTTATCAGCTGCTGAACAACAATCTGCGGCTGGACAGGAATTAAGAGCCCATATCGATGAACTTATATCAAAAGCCGGTGAATTAAAGGATACGATGGGTGATGTGCAGGGCGCGATTTCCTTCGCTTCTTCCGATACAGCGCAATTACAGGCTATTGGCCAAGGATTGACTGTTTTATCAGCAGGAGCCCAGGTTGCTACTGGAGCATTGTCTTTATTCGGTGTTTCAGAAGAAAAAGTAGCAGCTGTTCAGCAAACAATCATTACTTTAATCGGAATAACAAACGGTTTACAGACTATTCAGAATGCACTACAGAAGGAATCTGCATTAATGCAATTTCTGTCTATTGCTAGAACCCAAGGATTAGCTGTGGCTTTAGGATTAAAAACAGCAGCACAAGTAGCAGAAACAGGAGCTACAGAAGCAGCAACAGTTGCCCAATTGGCAAATAACGCAGCTGTTATGGCAAATCCTTATGTCGCTTGTGCTGTGGCTATTGCTGCTTTAGTCGGAGGGATTGCTCTTTGGATTTCAAGTTTGGATGAAGCTACAGAATCAGAAATAGCGGCAGCCGCCGCGGCAGATGCTTTATCTGAATCAATGGATACAGAAATGAAAAAAGCAGCTGACCAAATATCAGCCTTTATGCAGCTGAAAAATACTTATGATGAGTGCGGAGGCAGTGTAGATCAGATTAAAAAGAAAATAATTCAAAATACAGACGCTCAAAAAAAGGCAGGTATTCAGGTTAAAAATCTAGATCAGGCAACTAGGATATTTTCACAGCAAGGAACTGATGCCTTTATCAGAGGTTGTACTGCAAGAGCTCAGGCAATGGCTGCAGAGGCTGCTGTTGCTGCAATGCTCGCCAAAGTAATGAAAGAGTTAGGATCTGCATTGGCTAAAGTAGCAGCTGGTGAAGAGGTCAATATCGCGGATGTTGAAAAGATAGCAGAAGAAGCCGGTATAGGAGTAGAAAAATTTAAACAGTTAGCAAGAGCTGCAGGTTTTTATGAAGAACATGTCGGACCATTCGCTAGAAATAATTTTAGATTGCTGGACGGTGTTGACGCGATACAGGCTCAGCAGGATTTGCTGCAATCTATAACCAAACACATGATGGAAAATGGTGCGGGAAAGATTTTGACAGATATGGCTGCAAATTGGAAAGTACAGGCTAGTATAGAACTCGCGCCTTATGATGATGTGGTTGAATCAGCGGAAGAAGTGGAAAGAGCTACCAAAGGTGCCGGAAAATCTGCACAAAAATCAGCAAAAGACCAAAAATCGGCACAACAGTCAACTAGAGATGAAGTTGTAAAGACTTTAAAGACTCTGGAAGGTTGTGACGCTATTATCCAGGATGCAGAAAAGAGCATTAAGAAACTTGATAAAACAGCATCTGATTACGCCAAGAAAAAACAAGACTTACAAGATATAATATTAATCGCCAAACGTTCAAAACTCGATTTCTTTAAAGACGGCACGACACCTAAAGAGCTTACTGAATATGTCAAACTGTTGAAAGAGATTAAAGATTTGCTTCCTTCAGATTCGGAGATGATAAATGAGATTAATGAAGAGATTCAGAATACAGAAAAAAAGATTAAGGAGCTTAAGAAAGAAATTTCTGAAAAAGCATTGGCATTAATCAATACCGATACATTCGAGGATCTTGCGTCTGCAAAAAAACAGATTGCTGAGATTATCCAGCTGATGGATATACATGACCCACAGATAGCAAAACTGGCTAGAAAGTGGCACGAGATAAACAACCTGGAGAAAGAGGCTAAACAGACTCTAGACGATATGATGAACGGTATCGATCCAGAGAGTCCTACTGCAATAAAAAGAAAAATACAGGAATTAGAAAATGAGAAACTGAAACTTAATCCAGAGGTTGACTGGTTAGCAATTTCAAATATCGATTTCAAAATAGACTGGTTGAAAGGCGAACTTGGAAGAAAAATGGCCATGATAAACGGTATTTCTGTTACTGTCCCGGCCAAACTTGATATAACCTTCGATTATAAGAAAAGCTCTTTAGAAAAATACAGAGAGAAAATAGATTATTTAGAAGAGGAGATATCCAAGCTTAATGACATTAAATTAGAGGATGTAGGCGATGAAGTATTCAACAAAGCCCAGAAATCACTTAGAGAATTAAGAGAAGAACTACAGAAGACAAAAAGGGAAGCCAATCTGACAGAGATTAAAGAGGATATGAAAGAATATGCCAAAACTCTTGGAGATTCTGTCTATGAAGGAACCAAGAATTTTGTCAGCGGAATAAACTCGGTATATTCTTCTATAAGCGGTCTTTCAGATAAACTTGATGATGCCAAAAATGGATTCGAGGCTTTTGTCGCTGTATTTGATACTGTCATGACCATATTTGATGCAGTCAAATCTACTATAGAGACTATTAAAGGAATATCACAGGCGTTCAATTTTCTTTCAGGAGCAACTCAGGCATATAATCTTCTTACAGATAACGCGACTAAAAGTATCATAACTCAATCTGTCGCTTTGACTGAATCAGCTGTGGCACAGACAGAAAAAACAGCAGCAGACGGAGCATCAACTCCTATAGCAACTGCAAATGCAGCAGCATTAAAAACACAAGCGATCGCCGCAACTGAAACAGCAGCTTCATTAATGTTTGCCGCACATGCTTCTATTCCGTTTGTGGGGGCTGCATTAGGAGCTGCACAGGTTGGAATCATGGAAGGTGTTCTTGCTGCTTTAAAAGCATCTGTAGTAGGATTATTTGCTGGTGGCGGTATCGTAGGAGGTTCATCATGGCATGGAGACAGACTGTATGCGAGAGTAAATTCAGGTGAAATGATTTTAAACCAAAAACAGCAGTCTAATTTGTTCAGAATGTTAGACGGTGGACATTCAGCTGCTGCATCAGGAAATGTTGAATTCAAGCTTAAAGGTCAAGAACTTGTAGGAGTAATCAAAAACTATAATGATAAAAAATCAAAATTAAGATAATATGACAAATAATCTGTACAGAGGATATTTCGAGGATATATCAGGACAGGACTATGTTGTTTTGTTCAATAATAAAGAATCACAAGGACCACTATATACAGATTTGGTTCTTTCCGGTGATCCGGTGACTATAGAATATGAGAATTCAGAGGACCTTCTGTATAAGCCTGTGAAACTTTCTGGCGCCACAATACGGCTAATTACAACTGATGTAGATGAGTACTATTTTGATTTATACTCCAATAACCCTCAAAAAATAGAAGTTGAGATAAGGCAAGGATTAAATTCTGGTCCATATAATTTGGCTTGGCATGGCTATGTTACTCCTTCATTATATACACAGGGATTCGAGTACCAGAATGAAGAAATTGAAATAAACTGTATAGACGGTTTATCCGCCTTGAAATACTATAAGTATACGTCTATCAATGAGGATCCAGGATACCACAGCTTTATGGATATTATCAGGCATATTCTCAACACATTGAAAAGATTTATACTCAATGATCCATTTTATCAATACCTCTTTTTTCAAAAATCCACATTCGCGTCAAAAGCAGATGCAAGTTCAGGAACTAATATTTTAAGGAAACTTTATGTCAATGAAGCCATATTCTTTGATGATGAAGCTAAATACGATACAGACGGAAACAGGATAACAGACAAGGATGATACAATGCTGGAAGTCCTGGAAAAGATAATGACTTATCTCGGAATGACCATGTATGCGGAAGGCAATAATGTATGGATAATCGATTATGACGCTATTTCTACAGATGTACAGACTGACCATTATTATTGCAGAACTACATTATCCGATAATACAGACAGGGATGTCTCAACAATGATACCTCAGGTTCTTATAGGAGGTAATTCTTATGCGGAGAACGGTCAATCAATATCATTGGATAAAGTCTATAATAAAGTCACTGTAGTAGATAAATTCGACAAAATAGACAAGTTGCTTCCTGATCTGTATAATGATAAAGATTTAGTTGAAATTTATCCTTGCGATACTTTAAATAATAATCCTCCTAAATTATCGATAATCTGGAATGAACCGAGAGTAGAGGAAACAGAATTATTAATGTCTGCTGTTAATCATTCCTTATGGTGTTATTATAAGGTCATGTTGAATAAGAACTATATTTTCTATGCCTATGACGATGCAGGTAATGAAGTTCAGATAACCAATGTCATTAATCAATGCACACCTAATGACCCTTCTGTAGTAGGTTGGCCTATCCAGAACGCTGAAAACCGTATTAGCGGCGGTGTTCTTCCATGGTTCTCTGTGGCTCAACCTGATTACCTCAGAAGTACAGGGCAATGCGGATGCATCATGAAGGCAAAGACAATAAAGAATGAAGATTATCCCATACTCGAAGGAAATACGATAGTCCCATATTTCAATTATGACAATTACCTGTTGTTACAGACAAATGAGTACAAATGGAAAAACAATAAAAAGAATTCTCAGGACGGAACTATAACAAGGAGACCTTCAAGAAAACTAGTTTCTGTAACGCCTAAATTCAACCCTCCATTCTTGTCTGGTAATGGCAGGATTTATTTAGTAATAACAGGTACTTGTTTTATGGAGGATAGGTATAACCTTTTCGGATATGACTCAGAACATAAAAGAAAATCAGATGACTGGTCTGTAGCAGGACTTCCTGTTTCATTGAAAGTCGGTGATAAATGGTGGAGCTGGGACTGGAGAACTCAGGCTCAGGGAACATGGGTTAGTTCTGAAACGACATTCCGTGTTCCGTTATGGGCATCAGACCATGACCACTGGATAGGACAGGAATTAAAAATCAAGAACAATATCCCTTATATATGGGGTATCAATAAAGAAGGATGGGCTATTCCATTACCTGATAATGTAGAATTGACTACAGGTGAATTAGAGGTAGGCTTATGGACTCCTATACCTCCTACAGATGACGGAGCTACTTGGGACCATTCTTCATACCTGTTAGAGAATACCTGGATTAAAGATTTCAATGTCGAACTGCATGTCATAGATGAGGAAAAGAATAAAGTTTCTGATGATGATTCTGACACCTGTTACACAAATGTTATCGATGTAAACAATATAGAGGAACTTGATGATATTGATTTTGACATCTGCACATTCGACAATAAGACAATAGCCTATAATTGTGTTTACGTGAAAGACGGAAGTGTCTATAATTACCTGGATAAAGTCTATAATCCTTATGTCTCGCAGCATCTCGATCAGGAATATGACCAGCTGGCAAGATTTGAGGAACTGTACTGCTGCAGGGTTGCTAACCAGTATAACACTCCTAAAGTTAAGTTAGAGGTTAATCTGAATATAGATATGAGAATGAATTATCCGTTTACTGAAAACATTCTAAAAAAGGTTTATATCATAGATTCAAAAGAGATAAACCTAAGGGATAAAAATATAAAATATACATTGATAGAGAAAGCATGAAAATAGTAAAATTCTCACAGAAGAAAAGTTCAGGAACATCTTCATCAGGCGGAGGATCTTCATCAGGAGGTTCATCTGGCGGAGGTTCATCAGCGACTAATGACTGGTTTTATATAGACACAGATTCGATAGTACATTGCAAGTATGATTTCGCCGGTGACGGAGAAGTTTCTGCTTATTCTGATTCATCTGCAGGACCTTCTACATTATACCAGATAAAAAGCAAATTAGGAGAAATCAATAACCAATCTACATTAGGCGATGTTATCGCTGTCTTAGGAGAAATAAGGGATTTAATATGATTAAGATTACAGACATAGCAAGGACACTGGATGAAGAAACTCTTTATATAGACAGTTTATGCAAAAGCTCCAATATAAACAAGTGGAGTTTCTATAAACCTGTTAATTCTGATTCTCTATCTGGATTAGATTCATCTGGATTCTACAATCTAAATGATGGCTTTGATGTTTCTTCTTGGAAAGCTTCTACTACTATAGGAATAAAGAATTTAATAGATTCAAGCGTAGAATGGGAATATATAGACAGACAACCACCTTACAGATTAGGAGATTTCAGGAACTATGACCCATCAGCATTAAGATGGTTCGATATACAGGCATTAGGAATAACAGCTGGTGAAGTTGATGATGGACAGTCTTTCACTTTAACATGGAAAAACGGACAGTCTTATGTTCCTGAGATAGGCAGATTCAAAGACAGTTCTGTTGATTCATTCGGATATGCAATCTGGCACTCTGGAAACTATTATCCAGCCAATACAACTCTATATTATAATATGGGGTTTATAAGAGAATATCCCAATGCTGGACAATGGTATCAATACAACTCTAATATTATACCGGTAGATGGAATTGCTACAGACCAAGTTTGGTATATAAGTCCATGTTTCGCCTATACAAATAGAAATGGTGTTCCTAACAGACTTTATTCTTATGATGATGCAAGGACAAGAGGGTTCACCTTTTTAGTTCCTGAATCTAATTCTATTCAGTTCAAAGTCACATCTGCTGCATATAGATTATTCCAGAATATTGAAATTCATGTTTACTGGTATGTTGGTTCTATTTCAGGAAACTGGAAATCATTCTCTGGTGCTGTCTGGATAAGAAACAGGAATCAAGAACAGGTTAACGCGCACCTTTACATTTACAATGACAATACAGATTTGTCAGATCCAGATAATACTCTAGACACAACTATGTACGATGCGGATGTTTCTATTGGAGCTTCATTAGACGGAACTACCTGGGCTCTTAAAGAAATTCTTTCTGGTGAAATGACAAACACTGGTTGGGATTCAACAAATTCTAGTGATACCGCGACAATCTGGATAGACTTTTCTATAAACGGAAAGCATATCCAACTAGCTCCTACAGCTGACCATATACCACAGACATTTATTTACAATTTGGGTGATTATGTCTAAGATAAATATAATATAGAAACTTTACTTACTATTCAAATGAAACAGATAGAAAAACCTAATAAGAAATGGCAGGATATCCATATCAAAGACAAAATCGCATATACCATGTCAGTCATTTTAATAACATCCGGTATCATAATGGCGTTCTGTTGTTTCTTTATGACAGAAGACCATAATATCACAAACGGTGTTCTGTTTTATGTCAGTGAGGCATTTGTTACAGGTGGTTCATTATTGGGAATAGGTATGTATATCAAAACTAAGTTCTCTGAGATGAACAGCTACATTCACCAGAAATTACCGGATAAAGAATAAAAAATCTCACATCGTAAATCACCGAAGATTAGACAGTTAACTATTAATCTGGTTAACTGCCTTAATTTTTTTATAACTATTTGGTAAACAAAATGTTGTTCTTGTCATTTCACCACTAGAGGGGATGTTGTATCGTCTCGATAAAAAAATTATTAATAATTAAAAAAATAAAGTTATGTTGAAATTCGGTTTAATCGAAGATTATCAATCTTCTAACAAATTTAAAAATGTATCTTCATATTCTAATTATGAAGATAAGGGTGAGGTGTATCAGGTTAACAGCAGAACATTTAACCTGAACGGTGTGTATTATACTGTCGAACTTAATAACGGTTCTTCGGTTATCTTCGTCAAGTCAATAGACAGGATTATAAAGGTGTTTCCGAGCTTGACAAAGGGCAAATCAGTTAACAGCAAAACATCTAAAAAGGTTTTGGCGTATGCTGCTAAATGTCCTTCCTGCGTGTATAATTTCATTAATCAACATTTAAATTATATCAAAACAAAATAATTAATAATCCGGTTCCGGATAATTGTATATTGTCCGGAACCATTAAAATTTAATTCTAATAATATGTCAAAAGAAAAAATGAATTATATCATGTTACAAAACATGATGACAGGATTTGTTCCATCCCAAAAGTTAACTGCTGATATAGAATGGACTATGATGCCAGCACCAGCATGGCACTTCTTCTATATCATTGAACAATACCATAAGTTGAGTCATTGTAAGATAACATTGACAGCAAAGGACAGGATGTTATTATACAATCAACCATTTACCATTGAAGCTATATATCCTTCTGGTTTTGATAATGTATCTTCTGATATTATTATCCTTGATGATATTACTTTCTCTTTAGAACCTTCAGGTGTAGATAAGACAGAATGCTGCGGACTTGCATATGTACCTGAGGATTACCATAACATAAAAGCAGGTATTTATGTGAAAATAAACATCCAGGACCAACTAGACGGACCAGTTTGGCATCAGGTAGCTAATGACGAACCGTTCAAGGATAACATTGTCTGTTATTGGTTCAGAGTGGATGGTGACTATATCAAATTGCCTGACGATACGATAACATTTTTATGTCAGGAGATATTCAAGAGAGCAGTGAATAAGAATGTGTTTATAGTTTGATTATTAATAATTTAAAATATAAAATATGAGTACAGAAGAATTAGTTGTTTATATTTTAAGAACAAAAGGTGTTCCAGGTAACGGAATAGATAATACACCTTACCGATATGGTACCTGCCAGTATGAAATGGTAACAGAATGTATTGGACATTACAACGAAAAAAAAGAATTTATCAATGCTATGCAAAAAGTAGACGGAGTAACTATTACTGAAGAATCGAACGATTATTATAATCCAGAATTTGATGTGATATGGAACGTGAAAGGTATTGATGTTAACTTTCCAGTATTAGTCAACGGAGAATACAAGATAGGAAAAAAGATTGTATTGTTCGAAGATCGTTCTACCGATATCGATCTCTTGGATGAATATCGATTAGATGAATTAAATCAATTCGACGTAGGTTATAGTATATATATAGTTTTAGAGGACGGTACATCATATTTGATGGACCATAATTTAATGGAACCTGGTTATGTTTATATAGATTATGATCTTGTATTTGATATATTAGTCAATAAAGACAAAGATGTTATTTATAGGTGGATGATGTATCAGTTAAAGAATACTTTTTGCTAAAGAACAAGTAATCAAGAAAGGGATGATTAATAGTCATCCCTTATCTTTTTATTGATGAATAGGTAATTGATAATGCAGATGTGCACGGATTAGTGGTATCAGCAACGCTGGTGTTACTGGCTTGTGCATGTCATAATATTTTTAATATTCTATTAAATTTAACAGAAATACCCTATGGGGGTAGATATACCGGGGCGGTCTCTTTTCTGGAGGCTTAGGCTCTAAAT
>AUXO016079865.1_pt1 | contig 27459 bp, 36 predicted proteins | sample 768731 | NCBI WGS metagenome assembly AUXO01 (sample SAMN02715735, study PRJNA202380) | gut metagenome | biome: sheep rumen | host: Ovis aries | place: New Zealand: Palmerston North
ACTTTAGGTCTATGTAATCCATAATCTAGTTCTAGGTCTACTATCTTTCCTGTTACTTCCATAATTTACTCCTATTTAATATGGTTTTTATTCCTTTAAATGCACCATCTAAATCATTTGCCTTTATTTGACCTTTGATTGTATTGTATTGTTGCTTAGACAACTTATATTTATATCTTTTTAATAGTTTATATAACTCTATTTCACTCATACATTCTCCTAAAATGGTAAATCAGAATCAGTTATCTCTATCCCATTTCCTTCACCTTTAATATCATAAGGTGTTGGCTCTTCTCTTCTTGCATTGTTTACTGCATCATATTCAGGTGAAGTACTTTTTTTTGTGCCTAAATATTCTATACTATCAGCTACTACTTCAGTTATGTTTCTTTTGTTCCCTTTATCATCCTCATAACTTCTTGTTTGTATTCTTCCTGATAATCCTATTTGACTTCCTTTTTCTTGGTATTTGCATAGGTTTTCTGCTTGTTTTCCCCATACAATACAATTAATAAAGTCTGCTCCTTCTCCGTATTTATCTACTGCTAATGTAAAACTAGCTACTTGTTTATCACTTGTTGTTGTTCTTAATTCAGGGTCTTTAGTTAATCTCCCTGTTAATATTACTTGGTTCATTGTTTTCCTCCTTTATTTCTTTATTTAAACACTCCATAATGTATTCACTTACTTCAGGTTCAGTACAATTTCTTAGTAATAATCTTTTGTCTTTTATATTTTTCCAATTATTGATGTCATATCCTAAAGTTTTAGCTAGTCCATCTTGTGTATCAAATGTTCCTCTACTCTTGAATTTTTTATCTGGTATTTCAAAATTTGCCCAAAAACAATGCCTTCCTAATTTTTGTGGTTTTATCAAAGGTTCATACCAAGGTATTACATTTTCAACACAATAATATCCATCAAAATATCCTTCTAAAAATAGTATTTCTTCATATAATCTCATATCAGGATATATTGGTTTGTTTTGTTCAAAAGTTGTTCCATCTTTTCTTTTTTTGATTGCTAATTGCTTTCTAACTTTGCTATGTGATGGGCATGGTGGACTTGACCAAATAAAATCATATTCTCTGAAATGTTCCAATAAATATTGGTGTGCATCAGTTACTATAACCTCATCTTCAGGGAAGTTTTCTTTATAGATTTTTGCTATATTTTCATCATATTCTATAGCAGTTATTTTATGATTCTCCCCCCACTTCTTTCTATTTCCACCAATACCTGCATATAAATTAAGTATTTTCATTTATTTCTCCTAATTCTATTAGTTTTCCTTTTTTACCTCTTGGTAGATGTATCATGTAAAAATGTTCTATATCTTCTCCAGTTAGGTATTTAATTGCTTCAGCATACATCTTTTCTTGCTTTAAACATTTTTCTCTGTTCTTTGGTGATGCAGAAGCATACGTTTTTATATCGAAAATTGCCTTCTCCTTGAACTTTTCACTATCGGTAGTATAAATCCTTATAAACTCATAAAACTCGTCTGTATACCCCATTTCTTGATGTTTTAGATAATTCTCTATTTCTTTATGAATTAATGTACCTCTCATTTGTGCACTTTCTAGCACTTTAGGGTCTACATTTATGTAAGTTCCATCATCCAATAATCTTGTTACACTAGGTATTATTTTTCCATCTAGTCTATAGGTGTGCCATTCTTCATTGTAAGTACAAGTGGACTCAAAGTTGTCTATTCCAGTTATGATGTCAACTGTACCAGCATATTCTTCGGTATTAACTATCTTCTCGCTTAGTACCATTTTCTTTTCTCTCTATTATCCTTTTAGCAGCTTCATAACTCATGTTTTCAATCTTATCAACTTTGAAATAATTTAACATAGCTGGTATATCATCTACTAATTCTTCAAGTTTCTTTATTTGTGCTTTTGTAATTGATTTTGTTTGTTCATGGTATTCATCAGTATCAGCATCTTTTGTATCGTCTATTAAGAAAAGACCATTTAAAGCATATTTTCTTGCATAAGAACTTGCTGTTCCTGTTATTTGTGAACCATCCATACCTTTCTTTTCAGCATCTTCTCTAGCAAATGCTGTATTTTCTATAGTAGAAATTTCTTCACTTTCTATATCAATTAATCTTGCTGTTGCTTTTACATAAAATCTTGTTTCAGATGCAGGTACTATTGTGTCAGTTAAAGTCAATGTAAGTTTATTCTTCTCTAATAGTGGTTTTACTGCCTCTAAAATATCTTCACAACTTCTATATTTGTACTTTCCAAAACTATTATATTGTCCTTTTGGTGCTTTTAGTTCTTGTTGAACCTTCATTAATTTTTCATAAATATTCATATTATCCCTCCAATATGTATCTCGCAAAAGATACTGTATCTCCATATCTATTTTTCATTGTTTCGTATTGTGTTTTTATGTTTAGTCCTCTTTGATTTCTTAAATCGTAAATCACTGCACTTAATCTTGTGATTCCAAACTCTTTGATAGCTTCCCAACTTGTTATGCTACCTCTTTGTTTTATATATTCTTCTACTCTATCTAGGTGTGTTCTTCTTTTCATTTCTCTTCACCTTCCTTAGTTTTAACTTTGAGATTTCCTCTTTAAGTTTTAAATTCTCTTCTAATAGTTCTTGTAATCTCTCATTGAATAAGTCTTGTTGTTTTACTCTGATTTTCTTTTCCGTGTTTAATTCCAATACTTTGTGTTCTAATTCATCACATTTAACGTCATATTTAAGTTGTAATGTATTGTATTTTTTTCTTGTCTTTAAATGTTCATATATCTTATCCAGCATTTTTCTCAATCTCCTTAATCTGTTCTTCAATTAAGTCTCTCTGATAACAATAGAATGATTTGTCTCCATCGTTTGGCTGCATTTCTTTAATTACACTTTTTATGTATTCTAGTTCCTTTTCCAATTCCTCTTTATTCACTCTCTATCACTCCTTAATAAATTTATTTTGAATTTATCTCTCTCATCCCTATAAGGTACTCCATAACATGTAGGAAGTTCTTTTTTGTGCATTGTTAATAGCATTTCACTTGGTTCGATATTTTCTAATAGCACTGCATCATTTTTTACTGAGAATAGAACCTTAACTTTCCCATATACCTTTTCAAACAACTCAGTTACTGGTAGAGTTAATTCATACTTCCCATCTATCTTGTTTGTTCTTTGTAGCTTTGGTACTGCATCGAAAATCCAATACTTATATGCTCCCATCATGTATTTTCTTAATGCTTTTTCTTTTTTAGAAAAATCAACTTCATCTAAGTAAGTTAGTATTTTTCTATTGTCTTTATATTTTTTTGTTACTACTTCACTATCTTTATTCATTTGCTATCAACTCAATTGAATATTCAGGAATATCGCCTTTAGCTATTTCCAGTAATACTTCCATATCCCAATATCCTGTAGCATCTCTATAAGCATTAAGTTTTTCATCCCATACTGGATAATCTTTAATAAACTCATCACTCGTTCTAGCTTTTCCATAATTAACAACAAATGGTTCTTTATTTTCTACTATTTGCAAGAATTCGTTTAATCCTATCTTTTTGCTCATCTGTTAAATTGTCCTCCTTCTTCTCTTCTTTTTTGTTTAAATCTTTGTTAAACCATTCAGGAAGTATTTCTTCTTTATTATCTTTTTTACGATTCTTCTCCCATGTTCTTACACATGCTTTCCAGTCTTTCATTTTACTTTTGCCTATCATCCAGTTTTTACTTTCATAAAAATCTATAAAGTATTCAGCATCTATTCCGTTGTTTCGTTCTTTACAATATTCATTCACTTCTTCTAAGGTTGGCTTTTTAAAACTTTCATTTCTTTCTTTATATATTTCTTTCTTACTTGTAATATTATTACTTGTATTATTCTCTTCACCTTTTTGTGAATACCCCCCTCCTTCTTTTGTGAATAGGTAGTCACATTTGTGAATACCCTCTATCTCTATAATTCGTGCTTCAATTTCTTTGCCTTTTTTCTGATATTTAACATTTATATATCCTTTATCTTTTAAATCTTTTATCCATTTACTTATCGCATTTGGTTTGACTTCATACAATTTAGCAAAATAATTGTTTGATGCTGTACATACTCCATTTTTACTAGATAGTGCAGTTATTTCTCCATATAATAATTTCTCGTTTGCTCTTAAATCATTGTCATATCTTACACTGGCAGGAATAACTGCATAATAGTTTGGCTTATCTTCCATAAATACCTCCATTGTGATATAATTTAATTGGCAAACTAATCATTTCTTTTAAATAATTCATCATAGCTTTTGCCGTAATATTTACATATCTTTTCTATCTCACTGATTTTCCAATCAATGTCACCAGATAGTCTTCTGCTTATTGAAGTAACAGTTATGTTTATTAATTTAGCTAGTGTTGTTTGCGTATCTCCATGTCTTAACATTTCTATACGTAATTCTGGATATTTTGGTTTCTTCATATACTCTCCTTTCCGGTAACAAAAAAAACCCAAGACTTGTGTGTCTTAGGTCGTTAGAACTTCTTGAAGTTGATATTATGTTAACTTCTTAAGACACAATAGTAACGGTTGATTGTTACCCTTACAATTAACATTTTACTATTGTGTTTTTAATTTGTCAACATTTTTTTATACTTTTTTAAACCATTTAATATCAACGGTTTTAATCAATTTCAAGAAGCTAATGCACGTATGTTTTTGTATCCTTACTAATATATAAATAAGGTGTATATATCCTTATATTAATATTTTAATAAGGTTATATATTATTATCACTATAAAATAATATAATAAGGTTTTTAATTCTTTTACTATTTTCTCTCTAAGGTGTTTTCTTTTAATGGATGTTTCTTTTGCTTTTTGTATTAATTTGTTGTAATCATATTCTGAATAATAGTTTCCATTGTATTCATATTCAATGTTTAGTACTTTCCATCCCATAGATGTAGAATCGCCTATCTTGTAGGGTGGTATTGTACTTCTAAATCTTTCCATTACGCATCCATCCCTCTTTTGATATGTAATTCGCATCGCTTCTCTCTCCACCTCCTTTTGTGAGGCAGTATTCTACTCTATTTTGCTTTATAAATCAATAAAAATATATTTAAAGGAGATAGATAATGAAATCTAAAAGAAGTAAAGCTACTGATATTCCAATGTCAGTAAAAGAAAAAGTATGGGAACGAGACCATCACCATTGTATTAATTGTGGTAGTCCTTATGCTATGCCTAATGCTCATTATATTTCAAGAGCACATGGAGGTCTAGGTATAGAAGAAAATATAGTAACACTATGTCTTGATTGTCACCATAATTACGATAATGGTAAATCTAAAGAATTAAAAGAACATATTAAAGAAAAAATAGAAAGATATTTAAAAAGCATATATCCTAACTGGGATAAGGATTCACTTATATACAAAAAGAGGTATTAAACCTCTTTTAATTTACTATCCACGCATCTTCTACTATTCTATCTCTGCAGTCAAAACTATCATAGACTATACCATATTTAGAACATGTAATATGTCCATCCATTGTGATTAATAGGATTTTATCAGGATATTGCCCAGATACTTCTCCAACTGTTTTTGATAACATTGGTATTCTTCTATACCTTGTATCAAGTAACCATTTTATGAAGTAACTATCATCCATCATCGTTCCTTTACTTTGGGCTAAATCACTTAGTTCATTATATGTTTCATCCCACGTTTTATTCTCTGCAGTTGAAATTGCTCGTACGGTACAATCATTAACAAACTTCCCTAATGAATTAGCATTATAAAATCTATACATTACATTTCACTGATTTTCATAAAATGTTTTCTTACAATTTCTTGCTCTTCTGGTGAAGTTGCTTCTTCTTTTATGGTTTTAGCGAACTTTACTAATGAGTGTAACATATATTCAAGTTCTTTTAATCCGTCTTCTTTTGCTCTATAATTACCATTATTATATTCGTTACGAGATTCTTCATAAGCTCTATAACTTCCATTCATACCTTCCATATAACTTTCACCACGATAACGAGCATCTACTCCCCTACGACCATAATCGCCGTATTCTCCATAGTTTCCATATCTACCATAATTATTCATACATTCTACCTCCTTTATATCTTTGTGAATATCCACCACTTTGAACAAATAATCAATGTCTACATTATTAAAGTCTTCAGCAGCTTTCTCTATATATTCACTTGTCTTTTCTAGTATTTTTTCTTCCAATGGACTCACTCCTTTCTTTTAGAAGTTCCAATATCTCTTCATTTTGAGATATTATTTTTTTTAAATATTTTTCATCCTGTGTTTGTAATTCTTGCATTAAATCACTATTGTTGTAATCTCTAAACAATATTTCTAAACTTAGCATTTGCAACACTAAGGATAAATTATTTATCGTATTATTCATTAAAATCTTACTTTTTCTATAATTAAATTAGCATTCTTTATTGTTGGTGGTACTGTTTCGATTGGTGTATCTACTACTCCACTAACAGCAGCTATTGAACCTATTGTTAGAGTGACATTTTCTCTAGGACATAACCTTATAACTTTAGTAAATGAAACATTTTGATATTCGTCAGGAGTAACAACCTCATTAACACTTGCTCCGACTACTGGTGTTCCATTTTCTTTCAATCCAATTTCTATTGAACCTGCAGTAGCTCCTGTAACATTTGCGTTAAATGTTATTTTATAAACATTAGGGCAGTTACAATTACCACTACCTAAAATTGTATATTGGCTAGTTCCTTCGGTATGATTTAACCATCCACTACATGTTGCACTTCTAGTTCTTATTTCATCGTTTAAAAAAGTTATATCACTTGTATTTGTTGGCAATATTAAAGGCAATTCTTGTGTACTTTGTATCATTATATCTCTCCTTTCTATTAAAAAGAACAGGACTTGCCTGTTCTAGTTAGCAAGTTCTCGTAATCGAGTTAGTAGTATTCTACTCTATGCTATTAAATAAATTGACTTGTACCTGTGCATCCACAACCATTTCCTAAATTGTTTGAGCAAGTAAAGATAGGTTGATTTCCAAATACTGGGACTGTGCCGACTGGGCAATTTTTTAACTCGTTGTAAATATTTGATGTAATTGCTTGTGTTTGGGCTATCTGACTAGCTTGACCTCTGGCATATAAGATTTCTTGGCGTAATTGTGAAATTTCGTCATTCTTCTCGTCAATCTTATCTTGACATAATTGGTCTTTTATAGATTGAATTCCACCAGTTATTGCAGTAAGTAATGTTTGTGTATTTTGAGTGTCGCTAGTTCTTGTAGCACATGCTTCACGAGCAATATCTGCTCCTAGATTAGCAATACCTAATCTATTTTCACAGCAACAATCAGCGAATTGTCTACTTAAATCAAATGCTTGTTGCATATTAGCCATTTGTCTATTAGCTGCTGAGATTTCCACTCCATTAAATCCGTTACAGATTTGTGTTGATAGATTATTGATAGCATCTCTATTTCCTTCAAGTTGATTTGATAGATGTAATGTATCGAATCCGTTGTTAGTATTGCTCATTATTTCTTTTTGACCATTACTTAACCAAGCGTATCCATCATCGAAATTGTTTCCAAATCCACCAAATCCGTTGTTTCCGTTTCCACCCCAGATAAGTGCCAATAAAACAATTAACCATAATGCTCCTTCTCCTCCGAAACCATTACCAAATCCACCGTTATTTCCAAACATAACTGGATATGGATATGCTCCATTAGTAGTTGCTAATTCAACAGTTGGTTGTATACCACTACTTCCGTTCATCATTTTCCTCCTTTCTTCTAATCTATATCAAACATAATGTTGATACCTAATTTTTGAATTTGTTTATTATATCTGGAGAAAATCCCATTTGTTCCACCTGTTTATAAAACGCATCCATTTGTTCAGGACTTCTCTTGTTTGTAATTTGTTTAAATAAATCAATTGGATTACTTTGATTTGCTCTTGCTTTTTCTACCATTTGAAGCATCTGAGGATTCCTTGCTTTCAACTGGTTCATCAACATCGTCATTATTTGATTTTGCATTTTCATTCATCCCTTTCTCTAATTCGGCTATTTTTGCCATCAAAAACTCTATTTTTACGTCTTTTTCGTCTTTGTTGATAATTTCCTTTAACTCGTATGTTTTAATCGTATTTGGGGTGCTTTTGACCCATAAAACAGACATATCCTTACTGAAGAATGGAGTTGTTCCGTAAACTATTTCTTTTTGGACTTCATCTATAGAGTTTGCATATCTCATAAATTCTCTTGATGGCGATATTTGAAAGTTTTGCGTTAAGTTTGTTGGAGTTGGTTGTTGCAACTGGCTCTTTATTCTTTCTAAATCTGATATTTGCTTATCAATTCTTTCTATATTCATTTGTGGATTATAATTACCAAACATATAATTCCCTCCTAAAATATGAAAAGAGAAATACTTATTACCTATAGACTGCGTTTTAAACAATTATCTAGGTGTATTCCTCCTTTCTGCTTAAATTATTGCACAAAAAAAGAAGCAGGAATTACCTGCTTTTTGTCATATTATCTTCATAATCTTCTTTTTGATTTTCTTTATCTCTCTACTGATTGTACTCTCACTACAATTCTCTAGCATAGACATCTTTGTTATTGAGTATTCATCCATTCTATAATCCATGATTCTCTTTTGCAATTCAGTAAAGTGTATCTTTGACTTTATATAGTCTAGTTCATCGTTTGTGAACTCTAGTTTTAGCACTTCTATTACCTCTACCTGCTATGAACGCCCCACAAGTCGGACAATGTTTAGGTTTAACTTGCGATTTTCTATAGGTAGTTTTAGTTCTAGTTTGTCTTATCGTTTGCTTTGCCATTTATTTCTCCATTATTTCCTATAAAATTATTACTTCCGTCATCAGCTTCTTGTGTTACTTCTTGAGTTGTTGTTTCTATTGTTCCTATATCGTTAAGGACATAAACTAAATATCCTATTGTCAAAAACCACATTACTAGAATTACTATAATAATAACAAATTGTCTTTTATTTGCTTTCTTATAATCTGATAACAATTCTAATGCTAGACCGTTATCTTTCATATTATCACTCCCTACATTACAACTATTTGGTTTCCACCTACTGGATTTATATTACCATTTATTTTTCTTAATGTCTCTACATTTGTGTTAAATTTATTAGCAATATCTTCTAAAGTTTCACCTTGTCTTACTATATAGAATATAGCTTCTCTCTTTGTTTCTTTCTTTACTTTAGGTTCTTTTGCTTCCTCAATAATTGGTTCTTCTTTTTCAATCTTTTTTACTTTTACTTCTTTCATTTTCTACCTCCTATACTTCTTTTAAATATTTTGCTTTTATTAAACTATCATACCCTGATACGTGTATCATAGCACTATCTCCACTTATAGATTTAACTGTGTATGTGTGTGAGTTTTTAACATAACTTTTACCACCAGTTAATATTTGGTCTTTTGTTGCATTACCTTTTTTATCACATTCTACGAAGTCATTTGCTTTAATCCAGTCATAAGATTTACATTTACCATTCTTGTAATTCTTAACTGAGCATCCTGTTAGAGCTGTGCATCCGAATAAGTTAGTTCCTAAAGGTGTCTTTAATATATCAACTTTGAATACTCCACTAAATCTTACTTTACTTCCTACATGTAATATTTGGTCTACTTTTTCTTTTTTAACAGTACCCTTTCTTCTGAAATAATGTACTCCACCTCTTGTTATCTTCATTATCTTACATGGATTAGGATTTTGACTGAAGTAATAATTCTTTGCATGGTCAAAAATAGCAATATGTCCGTATTCCCATATTGCTACATCTCCTTGCTTTGGAGTAGTTACTACATCGAAGTATTTTAACATCAATTTGTACTTTTCTCCTTTTAACATATTACTTACTAATCCTGAACCTGATAATACACTACTTGGGATTCCTAATACCTCAGTAAAGTATCTTTGAGCTAAATCCCAGCATTGTGCCCCATAATATCCATCCCAATCAGTATATTTTCCATTATACCTTTTGACGAATTCTTTATAAGTCACAAAGCATCACCTCTCTTTCTATTTTATTACTTTAGTGTATAATACATCCTTTTTTGTTGTCATTTTATTCGTATATGCTTTATCTCCTAATAGGTATGTACCTAATACTGCTATTATTACATTAATAGTATCTGTTACCTTATCTCCATTGATATTCCATATTGGTAGAATACCTATTAATAAAGCATTTATTATAGCTAGGATATTAACTCCATATTTAGCTATTTTTTTAAACTTTTTCACATAATCACTTCCTATCTTTTAATTCATCTTCGATTACTGCTACACGAGTTTCCACGTGATACATTCTATCTATTAAGTTGTTATGTAAGTTTACTTTTTTTGTTAGTTCTTCAATTTTAAAGTCAGTTATTGCACTTGATTTTTTATTTGCTGTTATAGTTGCAATTACACTAGGCACTGCTACACATAATCCACTTACTACTGCTACTGCTAATTCCATATTCAACCTCCTTTTAATTATATTCGACTACTTCTAATGTTATGTATGTATATGCTTGACCACCATATAATATATCTCCATTTTGCATATAAGATTGTATTTTTATTGTATCTCCTTCTTCTACGTCAATTAGTACTCTTGATATTGATATATTAGCCCAACCTGTATGATTAAAGTTTTCACTTACTGTTTTCTGATTGGTGTCATTTTTTCTAATTGAAAAGTTTCTAATTTTTGCACCACTTCCTGTTAATGAATATGCTGCTGTTCCACTTACTAGGATTTTTGATACACCACTTCCTATTACAACATTTCCACCACTTACGCTTAATTTATTACCTAATTGTGAGTTTATTGTTAAAGAATTTGGAATATAATCAGTCGCAGAACTTGCAGTATGATTTGAAGTTACATAGACAGTTATTATGTCTTTTCTATTTACTTCGTTTATAGCAGCAACTAAATTGGTTACATCTGTTGTTTCTAAATATGCTAAATCACCTGTTATTGATGTTGTAGCTACTGGTTCGCTACCGTTGATAGTTAAATTTCCTGCATATACACCATTTCCATTCCAGTCTAATGTGTAAGCATTAGAACGAGCATTGTCTGATGTTCCGTTACCTACAATATGTGCATAAGTATCATTTGCATCTGCAATATTGTATTTTCCTTCAGCATGTTGATAATCTGATGATGCTCTTGTATCCTTTCCTTCTGCATGTGCTGCCTTTCCACTTGCTATAGAATAATATCCTTCTGCATGTGCACCATAGGCACCTGTTGCTTCTGTATTGCATCCCTCAGCGTGTGAATAATCACCACCTGCGTATGTGCTTGTTCCTTCTGCAAAACTATGATTCCCAGCTGATGTACAATCATCTTGTTTTAAACTTCCTGTTCCAGTACCATTTTCTAAATTAGTAGCTGTACTTAATGCTAAATTTCCACTCCCAAGAATTGATGAACTATTTATTGTTTTTATATTTGTTCCACTTACTAAAGCTGGTTGTTTACTATTCCAATTTGTTATATCTGTTGATGTAATACCGTGAGCTGCACTTGCACTAAATACTGGGTCTGTTTCTGAAGTTATAAAATCACTTAAACTTTTGTCATAATGCACTACATCCCCTGTATCTTCACATATTAATCCATATTTAATATTGACATTTGGGTTACTTGTAATATCTATAATAGTTTCATCGCTATTAACTTCGAAACTTGTATCATCTTCAATTATCCAGTATGTAGTTATATCGTTACCACTCACCACATTGTTTGTTATAGATAATAATGCACTTTTTTCTATTGTATATAACGATTCACCAGTCATTGAATAAACAACACAACCACTTGGAAGTCTATAATATCCATCAGATAATTGGTTTAAGATTACTGGGGAAGTTAATTCCTTTATTGTGCCTTCAATTGTAATGTTTCCTGAACCTAACAATGTTTGATTATTTATTGTTTTTATGTTAGTTCCACTAACTAATGTATTTTGTTTTGTACTGTCGTGGTATGTGTTATCTATAAACCCACTATCATTAGTTAAATCTGATGTTTTTGTAGGAACTACTATTGAACTTGTTTGTGTATCTACATATTGTTTTGTAGCTACATCCATATTTGCTGTTGGTCCTGTTCCTACAGTCAATTTACCTGCTAAAACTTCGTTCCCACTCCAATCAAGTGTTCTTGCATTTGAAGGATTACCATAAGAACCATTACCTATTATTTCAGCATAGGTATTGTTATTATCCACAATATTATATTTGCCAGAAACATGCTGTGATTCACCTTTTGCTTCTGTATTGTTCCCTTCAGCGTGTGAATACTTTCCACTTGATTTTGTATAATATCCTTCTGCGTGAGAATCATTACCGTTTGCGTGTGTATTGTTCCCCTCTGCGTGAGAACAAGCACCAACAGCGTATGTACCTAAACCTTCTGCGTGAGAATCATCACCACTTGCTGTTGTTGAACCACCTTCTGCATGAGAATCATAACTACTTGCTGTTGTTGAAACACCTTCTGCGTGAGACCATTTTCCACTTGATGTTGTGTTATACCCTTCTGCTGTTGAATATGCTCCTACTGTAGTGTTTGCCTTTCTACCTACGTTTATTGTTGTGTCTCCATAAAGTGATTTTAAAGCATAAGTATTTCCTGCTTCAGTAGATGTTATAAAACCAGAGTCGTTAGTTAAATCTGATGTACTATCAGGTATGCTAGGTTTATTAGTTAAATCTGTGTATGAACCACTAAAGTCGCTCTTATTGTTCCATGAAGTGATATTAGATTGTGTAATTGATTTAACGTATGATGGTACTGTTGGGTCAGTTTCTGTGTATCCAGTTATATAACCTGCATCATTTTGTAAATCAGATACTTTTGTAGGAAGTGAACTTGATGTGATAAATCCTGTGTCATTGTTTAAATCACTAACTTTTGTAGGAATATCAGTTGCATCTGCTTTGTCATCTAATAAGTTATCTACTTGTGTCTTTGTATAATAATTACTTAAATCAACTTCAGTTGAACCTATATGTTCCCAATTATTACTTACATAAATATATTCATCATAATTGTCATTAGTAGATGCTGTTTTTGATACTAAATAAATAGTAGAAGTTGAACCAGTTGCTGGTAGTGTTTGAACTATTTGTATATCTAATGTACTTATTGCACCTATTAATTGGTCTACTTCAGTTTTTGTATATGTATTTGTCTTTGTGTAATAGTTAGTTAAATTGTTCGTTGTGTTTGTGATGAATCCTGTATCATTTGTAAGGTCTGACACTTTAGTTGGCAACGCACTTGAAGTAATATAACCTGAGTCATTAGTTAAATCTGATGTTTTTGTTGGTACAGATGGCAAATCACTCATTGTTGCTATTTTGTTAGTAGTAGCATTGTATGTTCCTTCAGTTTGAATATCAGCTACATCATTTGAAGTTATTGACGTACCATTAATTCTTACATCGGTAGGTGTTGAACCTCCACCTGATACATCTATATTTCCACTTCCTACTATTGATTGATTATTTATTGTTTTGAAACTGCTCGTAGTAGTTACAGGCTGGTTTCCATTTATTGTTAATGAACCAGATAACACTTCGTTTCCATTCCAATCTAATGTACGAGCATTGGAAGGATTGTCATAAGAACCATTACCTATTATTTCTGCGTAGGTATTGTTGCTATCTTCAATATTATATTTTCCAGATACATGTTGATAATTACTACTTGCTTTTGTTCCTTGCCCTTCAGCATGTGAGCCACTCCCACTTGCTCTAGTACCCCATCCTTCGGCATGAGATTCTGCACCTTCAGCTCTTGCATCCCATCCTTCGGCATGAGATGCAATACCGTTAGCTTGAGATTGTTCTCCTTCAGCATGTGAGCTTGTTCCACTCGCTGTTGTTAGATGCCCTTCTGCTGTTGAATAATTTCCAACTGTAGTTTTTGCTTTTCTACCTACATTTATAGTAGTATCTCCATAAAGTGATTTTTCTGCTTTACCATCTAAAGCACTTTGTAAATCAGTTTGATTAGATAAAGTACCAGTTATATCTCCCCAAGTAGATGCACCTGAATCTCCTTTATCACCCTTGTCACCCTTATCTCCTTTATCACCTTTTTCACCCTTTGGTCCTTGTGGTCCTGTGTCACCAGTATCTCCTTTAGGTCCTTGCTCTCCAGTATCTCCTTTAGGTCCTTGTTCTCCTTGAATACCTTGCTCACCTTGTATTCCTTGCTCTCCTTGAGGTCCTTGTGGTCCTGTTAGGGCTTCTAATTGTTCTTCGGTGAAGTCTTCGTATGTAAAAGCATCACCTTTTTCTCCAGTATCTCCCTTGTCGCCTTTATCTCCCTTAGGTCCTCGAATACCTTGTAATCCACGACCACCTGTTGGAGTATCTAAAGTGATTGTAGGAGTATTTAATTCGATTGTTATTTTTTGTTTTTCTACATTGTAATCAAAGTTCATCTATCTCACTCCCTTTTTCAATGTGAAGTATGCTTGTCCATTAGGTGTTAATGTATCTACTGTTCCATCTCCTCTTGTTATTTTAATGTCATAGATATATGTTCCTGCTGCTAAAGATGATGTATCACTTGGCTCTATTGGGATAGTAGCAGTACCATTATCAAATGTAGTTATTGTTTTAGTTATTTTTGTTAATTCTTGTTCTGTTTTATCTGAACTACCTTTACTTCTTCTTTCTTTTACTGTGAAATAAAGTGTATCTCCATCAGTTAGATATGTATCTCCATCTAGTTTTGGAGTAATAGAAAAGGTACCAGTATCACCTAGTACCATTTCTGCATCTAATGTTACATTATTGAATTTTATCATTTAATCACCTTCCTAACCCTAAGTAAGAATAAATTTCTTTTTTTTCTTTCTTAGAAAGATTACTCTTACTAATTTGCTTTGTTAAATCACTATCAGCACTTCTATATGAACTATATTGTGTTTTATATAAATATTCTTTTTGTGCTTTTGATATTGGCAGACTTTGAATGTACTTTATTACTTTTGGTTTTCTACTATTTCTTATTGTCTTTCCACTAGAGTTTTTATCTGACTTTATTTGGCTTAATTTATATGTGTATTCAAGATAATCACTAGTGTCAAAATCAAAAGCATCTACTATTGCTATATTTCTTTTAGCATTTTCTCCACTTGTTATATATTTATATTTTCCATCTGGTTTTTTATATGCTTCTTCATTTCTATAGTAGTAGTACTTGTCTGCTGTTAATCCTAATTCTTCTCTTCTTTGCGTTGTTTTTTCACTTTCTTTTTTCCAATCTCCACTATCCTTGTAATATGTATCATCACCTACTGTTGCATAGTTTTTATTTATGTTTATGTCTTTTGAACCATTTATTGCATCTTTGGCTTTCTTATTTATTTCCTTTTGTACTTCTAATGCTTGTTCATATTTTTCTTTCTTAGATAATGAATTATCCATTTGAATTCTTTGCTTTTCAGTATATAAATTGTACATTTCTTGTGATTGTGTTCCTAAGTATTTGCTTTGTATTTTGTCTTTATCTGTTGCATTCATACCTCTTGCTTTAGTTTGAATTTTACTTTTCATTTCATAGAAGTCATTTAAACTTTTACTACTATTTGCAGAATCAAACAAATAATTATCTCTTAATATGTTCATTACAGGATTAGATGAACCTGTTGTTGCTTTTGGTGTAATTTGTGGTAATGCTAAATCTCCAAGTACTCCTGAATATTGGTCTATTACATAGTTTACTTTCATAGGTGATATATGTAATTTTTTACCTATCCATTTACTAAACTCATCTGTTTTCTCATTAAATTGCTCTTCAACTGGTCTTTTTGCCATTGAATCACTAACTATCTTATTGCCACTCCATGATTTATTTGTTGCAGCTGATGTTATTGGAGAAAAGATATTATTATCTAACGGATTATTTGGAGCAATTTGATTTCCAATTAATTGCCCATATCCTTTAAACGCATCTTTTCTTCCTTGAGATTTTTCTATACTTCTTCTTGTTGCTGATTGAACTAAACTTATTGCACGACCTTTTGGTATTCTTATCCACTTACCATCTTCACCCTTAATTATGTAATATTGGTCTTTTTGATAATCTTGAATATCTTTGTATTCATCATCATCGCCATACATTATTTCACTTAATATTGCAGGTGCTAATCCTAACATAGCAGCTCTTGCAACTAATAGTTTTGCTGCTCTAAAATCACCTGACTTTGCATCACTAACTGCTTCAGTTATATTTCTTACAAATTTAGATGCACCTTGTACAGATGGATTAAAGAATATACCACCATTTTGACTTATTGCCTTTGAAGTTCTACCACCACGTTTGAAGTTTACTGTTACATCTGCTGCATTATAACTTGCTTCTGCAATAACCTGTTCTACTGTTTTAGATGGGTCTTTTGCTTTTTGAGTTTTCTCTATTATTTTGTTGTATTCTTTTTGCGATATTTTATTGTTTTTTAAATCTTCTTTTGCTTGTTCTATCCTAGCATCTTTTTGTGATATTAATTCACCATCCTTTAGTGTGTACCCTTCTTTTTGTATTGTATTCCAAAATTCAGTAATTCTAGGCATTGATTCCATAAAGTCATTACCTTTTTCTATTGGTGATAATACTTTATCAACACTTTCTTTTACTCTATTTTTACTATCAAATTGTCCGTTCTTATAAATAGAATGTACTGCATTACCTGTGTTATGGTAAAAGTCAACTATATCTTGTGCTGTTACTCCATCTCTTGTTATTGCCCTATTCCTTAATGCTGTTCTTCCTGCAAACAACTTAGTGTATGTTGCCATAGATTTAGCTAATGGATGTTTTGAATATAAAAACATATCTTGAACATCTTTGATAGGGTTTCTTAAAAATCCAAAGAATGGGTTTTTGTTTGTTAATAAGTCTTTATATAATGTTGTTGCTTCTGCTAACACTCCAACTCTTGGGATGTTTTGTGGACTTAATGATTTATAAACATCTTCGCTTATTGGTACTTCTATAATTCCACCATTTTCATATAATTTCATAGTGTAATTACCATTACCATTATTGTTTACAAATTCTGGGTCTAACCCAAACATTTCATCTAAATCTACATCAGTAGCATTATTCCCCTGAGCATCATAACCTATTGTTTTTGCATATTCTTTACCAAAGTCATTATAAGTAATAGCTCTAGTTACATTTTGAGTGAATTTAGCAGTTGTGTCTTTTATTGGTAATATTGCATAAGTGCCACCTTTTACTTTTCTAATTAAGTTATCAGAATCAATCTTACCATTCTTAACACTTACTCCTGTGTTTCCTTTGTTTTGAACATCTCTTTGAATGTGAACATAATGTGGTGTTTCTGTTCTCCATTTATCAGCCAATTCTTGTGATACTCTTCCACTTTCTACCATTTTATCTTGCAAATTCCTATAGTATTGGTATATATTTTCGGACCATTTATCTATATCAGGATATTGTTCTCTTAATTGTGCTATTGTTCTTTCTGAATCTTCCATTGGTATTTCAAATTGGTCAACCCCTTGATTTAGTCTATCTATATTTAATTGATTTACAAGGAAGGTGTTTTTGTCTTTGTTTGGTATTTTGTTATATATATCGTATGCTTGTTCCAAACTCATTGATACTTTATTACCATTTTCATCAGTAAAGTTTTTATATGGTTTACCATTTAGATTAACTTGATTAGTGTCTATATCTACTTGAGCTATACCATCTGATGCAAGTATTCTATCTACTTTATGATATAGTGTTTTATTTCTTGTTTTTTGTGCCATATCATACACGGCAGCAAATCTATCTGTTATTTCCTTTCTAAATGTATCAATACCTTTCTTTAAAGACTTTATTGTAGATTTCTTTTCAGTAGGCATTTTATCTAGTATTTCAGGTTGTGTTTTCTCTTCTTGTTGTGGTGTTTCAGTAGTTTCTTGTTGCTCTTCATTGTTTTGATTAACTATTTCATTTGTTGTTTCTTGTTGTTGTTTTGCTTCTTCTATTACATTTTCCTTAGTTGCAGGGATGTTTTCATTTTGATTTGTTTCTACATTGTTATTAGTACTAATTGATTTTATTATGTTATTAAATTCATCTTTAGTAATAAACGCTTTTCCGTTCTCTAAAGCTCTATCAAAAACCTTTGTGGTTTTTTCTTCTCCATATTTGTTTAACAACTCTTCTATATCACTTGTTCTATAATTGTTCATTACTGGTCTATCAACAAATGTAATATTTTCTGGAGATATATTATCATACACTGTATATTGTGTGTCATTTACTTTATCCATATTTGAATTTAAAGGAACATCAACTGCTATAGTTGTTCCACCATAACCCTTTAAATCTGGTCTTGTTTCAAACCATGTCATATTACCTTCATATTCATTTTGTTTTGCTTTACTAACATCAAGACCATTTTTCAATATTGAATCAATATTTTCTGCAGATGTATTTGTATATAGTCTTATTGTTCCTTCTTTTGGTTCGCTATTGTATGCTTCTTTATTTGTTGTTATTGGCTTGTTATCGACAATCTTAACATTTTTGTCTTTTGTTTCATTATTAAAAGCACTCTCTTGAGTACCTTCATTTTGCTCGTTTTGAGACACATTTTGTGTTTCTTGTGTAATTGCATTAGGTTGTGTTGTTTCGCTCTCCTGTGCCTGTGTTTTGGCTTGATTTTGGATTATATTAGTTTGTGCTTGAACATAATTTTGTATTTCTTGTATTTCTTGAGTAGCTTCTTGTGCTCTTGATGGGTCTTGTTGTACTTCTTCTTGTATTTGTTGTATTCTTTGGTCTGCTATTGTGTTTAATTCTTGTAAAGCTAATCTATTTTCATCTAATGAAGTAGTTACTCTATCTCCTATACCACCAAATGCACCTGTAGCTCCACCTATAGCACCACTATATAGTGATTCTTTAAATACTTGCATTGGGTCGAAGTCTTTTCCTAACACTGCACTATCTATAGCAGATTCAATCCATTCATCAGTGAATTCATCTATTGCTTCAGAACTCATACTTGCTAATGTCTTTGATACAACTGGATTGCTTATTGCTTTTGACCAAGTGTTTGTTAAACTTTTTTCTAACCAAGATGGTCCAGAACCTGTTAATTTTCCACCTAAACCACCGATTAATCTTTGTTTAATGTAATTTTGGCCTGTTTTTAGCAAGGCATCTTGCCCTGCTTTATCTTCACTATAACCTTCATTTATATTTTGTTTGTATTGGTCTCCAAATATATCAGAAAAATATAGTGCTGAGCCTCCAACACCACCTGTTGCTGCATTTACAAGCCCAGTTGCTGCAATTTTTCCCCCTTCGTGAGCTACATCTCCACCAAATCTTGCTAATTTACCTACTACATTATCACCATAACTGTCTCTTGTTTTTTGCCATGTTAGTTCTGCTTTATTAGGAAGATAAACTGTATTACCATTTTCATCAATATATTTATTATCTCCAACAAAATTACTACCAATATCTTGAACTCCAGTTAAAAAAGCACCTAAAGTTTTATCATATACTCCAATGTCTTTATTATCTACATCTGCGACATTCTTTTGATATTTTGCTAAAACATAGTCATTTGCTGCTTTATTTACAGCTTGTCTTTCCTTTTCGGTAGCTTTATTTGCTTCTTCGATTAATGGTTGTTGTCTTTCTGCTCTTTCTACTAACTTTTGTTGTGGTGTTTTTATATCTTCTTGTTTTGTAGCATAGTTTAGTATTTTATTTTTATATGGTTCTAAATCTATTGTGGAACGACTGCTTAAATCTACATCTCTTTTTCTTAATTCTTCACCACGTTTTTTCTGATATGTTTCACTAGCTTTGTTATATACAGATAGTTTTTCATTGTAGTTTTTGTTGGCTATTTTTACATTCTGTTGTTTTCTTTCTTTCTCTCTAGTGTTAGCACTTAAATTTCGTGATGTCATTTTAGCTGCACTTTGTAATGAAGATGCTACATCTTCTATTTTTGGTTTTTGTTTTTTAGGTGCTTGTTTTTCATAAACATTACCACTTTTATCAATAGTCATTATTGCATCTGTAGTTTGTTTTTGTTTTTTCTTCATTTAATCACCACCTATGCCACTCTATAGTCTTTTCCATTTTTAGTTTTCATCCATAATTGAGATACAACATTTCCTTTTTTGTCTTTTACTTGTTTTACGTATCTTTGACCTACTTTAGCAGCTTTTTGTACTGCTGCATTTTGGCTTCCTAAATTTCCTTTTATTGCATTTGCTGTTGATTTAGCAGCACTTGTTAGTTTACTTGCTACACTATTATTGCTTGTTGTAGGGGTATCATTGAAAGTAACTTGTGAACTACTTCCACCACCATATCTGCCACGTCCAGAGCTCCCACCAGAACTAGACCTTCTACCTCCTGAGCTAAAACCCCTCAAACTGTCCTTACGATTTTGATTGTATTGTCTAACACTTTCATTAAATTGTTTAAGTGCCATCTTGTTTTCCCAATCTTGTTGTTGTTGTTTCAATAGGTTTTGAATGTAATTTGCTTCTATTGTTGCATTTGCACTAGCAAGTCCACTTGAATATGCGTTTTGTGCATCAGTTCTTCTTCTTGCTATGTCTGCAAGTGCTGCGTTTTCAGCTCCATATATATTATTCATACTTGTATTTAGGTTGTTGTTATATTGCATACTTGCTTGTGCACCTAATCCACTATTTGCTCTTCCTGTATTTGCTAAGTATTCTTGAAAGTTTCTAGCACTTAGTCTATTTTGTGCATTTGCTGTATTTCTTTGTGCTGCATAATTGGCTGCATTTTGTTGTTGTTCTGCTTGTAAATTACTTAGTGCTTGATTACGAGTATTTTGTAAGTCAGCAATTGCAGCATTCTTTTGTGCATTTTTTAAGTTATTTAATTGAGTTGTATAATTTGCCATTTTCTACCTCCTTAAATTGTTCCACGTATATAGTATTTAGCTCCACAATTTACATTTGTTTGACTTACGTATGCTCTGAACTCTGTTGTTAATGTTGAGCCACTAATTTCACTGTTATAAATAAATGTGCTTGATGCTCTTGCACTTTGTTCTTGATAGCCAATAAAATCTACTTCGCTAAATGTAAATGGTAGAGTTACATTTTGAGGTGCTCCATAAAATTGATTATTGCTTCTGCTTGTAATGTTTAAACCACTATATTGTATGAATTTAGTCATTTCTATTAATCCACTATTCCATTTTCTCCATTTCCAACCATCTGTTGTTCCTGTTTCTATAATGTAATCTGCTGCTTTTCCATTTACTTCGTTTATTGCACTTACTACATCAGTTTTAGTTGTAGTTTCTAAGTTTGTTAGTGTTCCTATATCACTACTTGTTGTTTCAAGTTTAGTATCTAATTCTTCTGTTAATGTATTGTTTATATAATTTTTTATATCAGTTCCTGCTTTATCAAATGTGTTTTTAAGTTCTGTTGAACTTAATGGTGTAGCACCTTCGTTTGGGTTGTCATCTAATCCAATAATATTTGCTACATTAGCAGTCAATTTAGTTAATGCCATTTTCCTACCTCCTATTTACTATATCCAAAACTATCTACTTGTAATACTAGATTTAAGATAGTACAAGCAGAGTTTTCTTCATTTCGTATTGTTAATTTTAAATTGGTGAATTTCTTTGCTTTTAATTTCAATCTAAATGGTTGTGGATTGATTGATGCTGTAAAATGCCAATCTCCAAAGTGAACTTCATCAAACCATTGTTTCTTATATTCGATATGTTTTGTTATTTGTGATTCTGCTCTATTTGATATAAATGATACTTCTGCACTTGCCCAGTTACTAGGTTGCATTTGTACCCATAATCTTGTCATTGTTTTTCTTAAATATGGTACTCCAAAGTCTGCAAAGTTCATCTCCCAATAAGCATGTATTGTTTCTCCATCATAAGTATTGAAGTTTCTACTGAATTTTACAACTTTACCATCCGTTGTACTCATATATACATTCCCATTTAAAGACACTATATTAGCCATTGATACTGGGAATCGTAGTCTTGAGTATGTCTTATTTACATAGTTATAAATCCACGCCCTATTGCCATATATGAGCCATAATTGGTTATATTCTTGTAGGTCTAGTGTTTTGATTCCACTTATTGATATTCCATCTAGGTCTTTCTTGATTTTTGCACTTATATTCTCTGCATTTTTCTCATCTCTTACATTTGTTGCTTTCCACATTATTATTCCTGAATCTTCAAATGTAACTGGATAATTCATTAATACTCTTCCTTGCCCCATAGCAATATTTCCGTGTGCTTCATTTAAAGGTAATGTTTTAACACTTGGTACATATCTTGTTGTTGTACCTCCACCACCTAATGTTACTTGTAATTGTTCTGTTGATAATGTTAAGTAATATGCTTCAGGTTTATTTGTAGTAGCAATTAATCTATCGTATTGTCTTGTTAAGTCTGTTACTGCAAAGTTAGATGGTCCAATATCAGCTTGTGCTGTTGCTGGGAAGTATTCTACACTTGGTACTGCTATATCTCCATCAAATGCAGTTCCACTAAAGTAAACTCTATTTTGACAGTTTGGATTTCCATATAAGAATACTCTTGTATCTACATCTCCACCAAAGACAGTTCCAAATCTCATTCCTTCGATTATGTCTCTATCTCCATCATCTTTGCTCCAACATATTTCTACATTGTCATATCCTTGTGGTGGTGCTGTGTTTATTGTTACTATTCCTGTTGTTGTATTTACTGTATAATCAGATGTTTGTGTTCCACCAACTTTTACAAATTCTATTGAAGTTATATTATCTTGTGCTATCTTAAAAGTTTTTGTTGTGCCATCTCCATTAAAAGATTGCCTTTTCTTTGGTGTTAGCATATTGATTTCATCATATATTGTTCCACCACCGTTATTCCCTGCTGGTGTATTTATAAATACAAGTGGAGTATATCCTTCAACTTCACCAAAGTTTGTTCCATCCCATTTATAGTAACCACCACTTAGTATGTAGATTTTATTATCAAACTCAAAAAAAGAAGCATCAGTATCAGTAATGCTTCCTATCTCAGTTGCAGTTATATTATCCCAATTCTCTTCATCATCTAATTGACTTTGTAAGAATGAATATAATTTACCTCCTGCAGCTACTAATAAATATTGCGTGTTTCCTATCTTTGTTGAAAACATCCCTTTTACTGGTGCTTCAAAGTCGTGAAATGTTTTATATCCGTGTGCTTTTCTTAACTTATAATCATCAGTTATATAGAAATTAGTCATGTTTCCTGATTCACCTAATGCTATTTGTGTATCTCCAGTATCGCTTAAATTTAAACCCAAAAACTTTGTTATTGTTGTTGGTTGTACTGATTTGTTTTCTTGAATTACTGCCATAATACACCTCCTAATAATTTAATGTTGAATCATAAACATCTCTTCTTGTTTCAGGTTGTCTTGGTTTTGGTTTTAAGAACATACCTTTCATTTCTTCATATCTTTGTTCAAAGAAGTTTGCTAGTGCTTTATCTTCTACTATCATTAAGTTTGCAGCTAATCCATTTGATAGTAATGTTGCTGCTTTTATTGTGTCTATTTGTAATGGCTGTTCTAAGTCTTCTATTGGTACTGGTTGTATTTGCTCGTTTTTATCTCTATAACGATTTTCTATACCAATTATTTCTGCTTGTAACATTGTTAAGATAGATGGTGCTTTTGCTTTATATTCTGCTGTTGTTGTTGGGTCTAACTCTCCTGTTGTTGACATTTCATCTATCATAGCCATTGTCATTCTAAAAATATCTTCTGCTAACATTTTCTACCTCCTCTTATCTCCTCATATAAGTAGAGGGGTGAATCTCTACTTATATCAAGAGATAAACTCTTGATAAGTTTTTATTTCTTTTTGGTTTAACTATGAAGTAAAGTGAGCAAAGATTCCATCTTTTTTAGCATTTAATACGAAAGCATCATAGTAAACTCTACCTTCAACTAAGTTTCCACTTATGAAAGGTGGATTTACATGAATTTTGTAATCTGCTAATTTTTCAGCTTTAACTGTTACTGATGGGTGAGTAATTATAAATTGGCATCCTGTTGGTAGATAACTATCAGGTACTTTTACAATTTTAACTCCATCTAATTCTCCAACTAAACCATTGATTTTCATCTTTTGTCCCATTTCACTTGCTAATACAAATGCACTATCTTGTTTTAGTAATGCTAATGTAGAAGCATTAACTGCTGCAATTCTTCCTGCTGATGGTACTAAAGCATTGTCTAATGCAGTTTGTCCTGCTAAGAATTTTTCATAAGCATTTGTTTTGCTTAATGCACCAGTTCCTCTTTGAGTTCCTGTTGCTGCTGTAGCAATTTTGTTAAATGTATATTTATCTTGAGTTGGTACAATAACTTCATCAATTTCACGTCTTAATGCTTTTCCTGCATCTCTTACGTTCATTGAATCCATCTTGTCACCTTTATCAATGATGAATGTAAATGATTTATCTTGAGTAACTGTTAATGGTTGAACAGCATCTTGTAAATCATTTAATTGACCATAACGAGAAATTCCATCGTTTCCTGCTGGAGTTGTGTTAGGGTCAGTTCCTTCTGCTCCTACTTGATATACCTTTCCATTTCTATTGTAATCATATAGAGGTACTGTTGGTATTGAGTAAACATTGATTGTTTTAACTCCATCCCAATCATAATCTCTATTTGTAAATCCTGTTGCTAATGATTGTAATTTAAATCTTTCAGCAACTTTGCTTGAATATTTTTCAGCTAAATGTATACTTTCTGCCATTTTTTATCATTCCTTCCTTTTTTAGTATTCTGCTTCATAAAACCCTTCTAAGAATGGGTCTTTTGTATGATTTTCTTGAGTAGTTCCTGTTTCAGTAACTCCTCCTACTGTTGATGCACTATTCTCTTCATTTTGTTTTGCTACTTTTAATTGGTTTTCCAAGTCTTTCAACTTGTACTTCATATAAGCAGAACTTAAATCAGAATTAACTGCATCTTCGAAAACTTCCTTAGGTATGTCTTCAGGATTAACATCTGGGAAGTTTGTTAAGAAGTCTTGATATTCTTTATCTTCAGCTTCTTTCTTCTTTGATGCTTCTTCCTTTGCCTTTAGTTCGTTTTCTTTTGCTTGTAATTGTTTACGCAACTCTGCTGTTGCAATTACTTCTTTAGCAAGGTCTTCAGGTACTCCGTTTTCTACCATTTCAGCAAGTCTTTCTTTTTCTCTTTCTTCTTTTTGTTTTTTTTCATAATCTTCAACTTGGTCCATGTATTCGTCAACAGTGATACCTAGTTCATCAGCTTTATTTCTGATGTATGTTTCTGCCTTACTATTTTGTAGATTTTCTAGTTTCTCTTGTATCTTGTCGTAATTTAATCCTTTTTGGTACCCATTGATTAAATCTTCTAAACTTTCGATAGATACATTCTCTTTGTTATACTTAACTTTCTTTGAAAGTTCTTCTAACAAAGGTTTAAAATCTACTTTCTCATCTTCTGAATTATCTTCCTGAGTTTCACTTGGTTCGCTATCCTCATTTGTTTCTTCTTCTGATGATTCGCCTTCTTCTGATATAACTTCATTATCAATATCATTGAAGAAGTCATCGTCTGATTCCATTGTTTCAGTTGGTATACTTTCTACAACTTTCTCATCTTCCATTTAAAAATTCCTCCTTTGCCTATGGTTGGGCAAGTGCCATTTATTAGCACCATTATAGATAGAACTTTGAATATATTTAATTCTACCTATAATGCTACCAATAAGGTAGCACTTGAAAGGAGTCCCATAATACTTGAAAATAATTATGCTGCTAGTGCTCTTTATAAGCACCTTACTAACTGATATACGGAGAGTGACGAACATATATCAATTAGTAAGCTACCTATAAGGTAGCCAAATGTGAGGACGTTAATATAAAGCATCGTGCCAACCCTCCAACAGCATTAATGATGCTTTCCTGTTCCCATCTATTCTCCCGATATTTTTAATCTAGTTCCTCTGCTAGTTTTTTCATTTCTTTGCTACGTTTTTTTAATTCTTTAATCATAGCTTGTTTTATTTTTTCGTCTTCGATTGCTTTTTTATATCTTGTAAATGCTGATATTGCTTCTTCAACTTTCCATTTCATTTCTTCTTTTTCTTTCATGCTTGTCTGCCTCCTCCTATTTCTTGTAGGTCTTGCATTTTCTTAACTGCATCTCTTCCTACTTCTGTTTGTGGTTGCATCATTTCCATAAATCCTGCTTCTCCATCTTGTAATGTTCCTGATAGTTCTTCAGGAGTTGGTAATGGATTTTCCATATCACTCATTTGTGCCATTCCTTGTTGTCCATTATCTAATGCTCCCATCATCTCTAATACTCTTTGTTCCATTTGTTCTGGATTTAGTTGTAATAAGTTTGCTCTTACTTCAGGTGGTAGTGTATCCATGAATTGACCCATTAAGTTATAGATTGCTTGTTTATATATGTCATTTTGTTCTATAGAGTTAATTAATTCTTGTTTTTGTGGGATTATTTCATCAGGTATTCTTCTCAAGTATTCAACAAACTCTATCATTCCATTATTTAATAAGTTATCTAATGTTTGAACACTTGCTACTTCACTGAAGTATGAAGCATTTCCTACATCAGTCTTAACATGTAACCACATGTCTTTTAATTCACCAAAGTCAAACATTTCAACTGTTCTTTCATTGTTTGGTCCTTGTACTACTACAGGTCTTAATCCATAGTAAGATGCCATCATATCAACAATGATTTTTCCTGAATCTTCTACAAATTCATAGAAAGCAGCTTTTACATTCTCTAATGGTACTGCTGCACTCTTTTGTATTGCTATTATTGCAGTTGCATTATTCATTGTTACATTTCCTAAAGAAGCATCTCCTACTCCTAAAGTCTCTTTTGTATATTGCATAGCTAGTTCAATAGCATTCATTATTTGGCTTGACATTGTTGCAGGTTCTAAATATCCTGCTATATTACGAATTGAATCACCTTGTAAGTTTGTTACAGGTATTTGTGCTCCTATTTCATTAGTCCATCCTTCAATTCTATCTGCATCATACACTGCAGTTGGGAACGCAGTTAGCATTAAATGGTAAATTACCATAGCAAACATCTTATTGATGGCTATTTGGTTAGGAATTATACCAGTTGTTTCTGCTCTTCCGTGGTATGTTCCTTTAACTTCTTCCCAGTTATTGAAAGCTATTGGATAACAACTTAGTTTTGTATCTTTATTTTTGTAAATATACGCTTCTTTTGTACATTTATTTGCGTAAATCTTACCGTTTTTCTTGTAATATTTGATTATATATAGTGCTTTTTC
>AUXO013848214.1_pt1 | contig 27450 bp, 24 predicted proteins | sample 768731 | NCBI WGS metagenome assembly AUXO01 (sample SAMN02715735, study PRJNA202380) | gut metagenome | biome: sheep rumen | host: Ovis aries | place: New Zealand: Palmerston North
GAGTTCTTACGCCGCCATGGAGTTGAAGTTGATAAAGCACTTGAACTTTTAGGCGATATGGAAATGTATGATGAAACATTAAAAGACTATTTAGGAGAAGTAGAAGAAAAATTTAGTAGAATTGAAAACTATGAACTAGATGGTAACATGAAAGATTATGCGATTGAAGTACATTCTTTAAAAAGTGATTCAAAATATCTTGGACTTATGAAACTAGCAGAAATTGCTTATAATCACGAACTTGCTAGTAAAGAAAATAATATAGATTATGTAAAAGAACACTTTAATGAACTATCAGAAGAATATGAAAAAACTCTAAATATTTTGAAGAGTTATCAAAATCTTTAGAGATTTAACAAGTAAACAGATAGAGAAAGCACAGTAGCAAAGATACTTAATAAAATATAAGGTCTTAAAGCTAAAGCGCTTTTTTTATTTAAAGAAAAACTTTCTTGATATAGGAATAAACAAGTTATAAACGTACCAATACAAGTAAAGAAGCCAAGAAAATTATTCTTAAGTCCAAAAAACACAATTACGAAGCTTTGATTAAATAAATAATTAAGAATCAAAGACAGTTTATAGGATTTTGGAATTGATGAAAGTGGGTAAGAAGATAGTATAATATACATACTAATTCCAATAAAAAAGTAGGTTATACTCCAAGCAATTGGAAAGAAAATAACAGGTGGTGCAAAACTAGGAAGATTAAGAGTTTGGTAATAGGTGTAGTCCAATGGGAATAAAAAGCCTATAAACCAAATTCCTATGCAAAATATAAATAAAAAAATCTGTTTTAACATAATAATCACCTCTTTTTTATTTTATGTTTTATGCTATAATAATATTAGAAATTCGAGGAGGAACTTATGAAGCAAGAACTTGCACTAGACGATAAAAATGTTTTAGCAATGAAATTACTTCATTATTTTATTACTGAGAAGGATTACAATCCTATTATTCTTCAAGGGGTAGAAAATGAAATATGGCTAGAAAACTTAAATGAAGATTGCAAAGTAGTTCGAATTGTATCAGGCTACATTCACAATAATGAACAACTTAAATTTGATACTTTTAAAACAAAAAAGATATTAGGAAAAATTAAAAAGAAAACATTATCTTTTAACATAAATGTAATGAGTATATTCTTAGATTTAGGAGATAATGTAGAATTAAAAGATATAGAACAAAATAATAACTTAATGGTTGTAAACGTAACAGATGAAAAAGATATTAAGAAAAGCGATGTAATAAATAAAGTATTTCCAGACTTGGATAAAAAATTAAAATATACTGAGGAAGGAGAAGAATTGTTTATGAAGATTACTAAAGAAATAAATGAACATAATCAAGCAGATGCAAAAAAAGTAGAAAAAGTATTCAAAATGAAATATCCTATGATTACCTATACTTTAATTGCTATAAATATAATATTCTTCTTAGTACCAGTAGTATTAAATGAGTATGATACAATTTATTTAATGCTATGTTCTCATGCTCCATCAATTAGAGCAGGACAATATTACAGATTATTTACCTCAATGTTCTACCATGGAGGAATTATCCATTTATTATTGAATTGCTACTCATTGTATGTTGTAGGAACACAAATGGAAAGCTTCTTAGGAAAGATAAAATTCTTAATAATATACTTAGCTAGTGGAATGATTGGAGCATTATGTTCTATGGCTTTCATGGGTAATGCAACATCAGTAGGTGCTAGTGGAGCAATATTTGGTCTATTAGGATCAATGCTATATTTTGGATATCACTATCGTGTATATTTAGGAAATGTAATGAAAAGTCAAATTATTCCATTAATTGCATTAAACTTAGCAATAGGCTTTATGTCACCAGGAATTGATAATGCAGCTCATGTTGGTGGATTAGTTGGAGGAGCATTAATGACAATGGCCCTAGGGGTAGAAGGCAAAAGTACAACATTTGAAAAAACAAACGGTTGGATACTTACAGCTATCTTCGTAATATTCTTAGGATATATGGCATTTGTCTATGTAGCATAACAAAAATTGGTTGTATTAAAAGAATACAATTGTTATAATAAATTTAAGAAATATAGTGAGGTGATTAGGATGCCACAAGAGAATACAACATTATTTGATTTCGAAGAAATCGAAACAGAAGCAACAAGAAAAACACTTGAAGAAGTATATGATGCTTTAGAGGAAAGAGGATATAATCCAGTGAACCAAATAGTAGGATACTTAATTAGTGGTGATCCAGGTTATATATCTAGTTTTAAAGATGCCAGAACAAAGATGCAACAAGTAGATCGTGCAAAGGTAGTAGAGATTCTTTTAAAAGAATTTCGTAATAAAAAATGAGATATCTTGGTCTAGATTTAGGTAGCAGAACACTAGGAGTTGCAAAAAGTGACCCTAGTGGTTTCATTGCATCAAGCTACACAGTAATCCGTCATAATGAAGAATATGATAGATTACTTGATGAAGTAGTAAAAATGGTTCAAGAACTACAAATAGAAGCAATCGTTTTAGGTTACCCAAAAAACATGAACAATACAATTGGGCCTAAAGGAGAACTAAGTGAAGAGTTCAAGAAAAAACTAGAAGAAAGATTAGACATCCCAGTATATTTACAAGATGAGAGATTAACAACTAAGACAGCAACAGACATGCTAATAGGTGGAAATGTCTCAAGAAAAGACCGTAAAAAAGTAGTTGACGCTGTAGCAGCAACAATTATTCTACAATCATACTTAGATAAGAAAGGAAATTAGAATATGAGAAAAAATGCGTTTTCCATGTTAGATGAAAATGGAAATGAAGTAATCTACGACGTATTATTTACGTTTGAGAGCGAAGAAACAAATAAGAACTATATAGTTTATACAGATAATAAAGTTGATGAAGTAACAGGAAATATCGAAGTATATGCATCAATTTATGATCCTAATGATCCAAAAAGTAAATTAGAAGCAATTGAAACAGAAAAAGAATGGAAAGTAATTGAAACAATTCTTGAAACATTACAAGAAGAAGTAAAAAATAAAAAGAATAGAGAAGACGACGAGCAATAGCTCTTTCTTTTTTCTGGAGGTAAAAAGTGGTAGAAGTACGTAAAAAGCCAAAGCCTCTATTATATGTAATAGTATTAATTTTTATCTTAGGATTCTTATTACTAGTAATAGGTGGCACAATGATATACTTACAAAGTCCAGTGGATAGTAAAAGTGATACTAGTATAAAAGTTGAAATCCCACAAGGAACAAGTACTAGAAAAATAGGAAAAATATTACAAGATAAGAAATTAATTAAGAATGAAATGTATTTTTCATTCTATGTAAAAATGCATAGTAAAAAAGCTCTTAAAGCCTCTACATATAGTTTAAAGAAAAGTATGAGCCTAAAACAAATTGTTAATACACTAGAAGAGGGAAGTAATCCAGATTCTTTAGTATTAACTTTTAAAGAAGGAAAGAGAATTACAGATTATGCAGAAGTAATTGCAAAAGATACAAAATATACTAAAGAACAAGTTTTAGAAGAAATAAATGATGAAGAATTATTAAATAAATTTATTGAAAAATATTGGTTCTTAACAGAAGATATTATGCAAGAGGATATATATTATCCATTAGAAGGATATCTTGCTCCCGATACTTATTTCTTTGAAAAAGATGTTAAATTAGAAAAAATACTAGAAACTCTATTAAATGAAGAAGAGAAAAACCTAGAAAAATATAAAGATTTATTGTTAAAAAACAATATTCATGATATCGTAACAATGGCTTCAATGGCAGAACTAGAAGGAAAAACATTAAGTGACCGTAAAAATATTGTTGGAGTATTTAACAATCGTATGTCAATACACATGCATTTAGGTAGCGATGTAACTACATATTATGCATTTCAAAAACCAATGACTGAAAAATTGACATCAAAAGAATTCAATACACCAAATCCATATAACACAAGACCAACTAATAAAGACGGTCTACCAATAGGCCCAATATGTTGCCCATCAATAGAAAGTCTTGAAGCAGCAATATATCCTGCCGACAATGATTACATGTATTTTGTTGCAAGTACTAAAGGCGTTGTATACTTCTCAAAAAACGCAGCAGAGCAGGATAGGGTAATCGCAGATTTAAAAAGCAAAGGTGAATGGTAATGGTAAACACAACTGATGTTGTTAAACAGATGAAAGAGTATGCCGAAGAAAACAATGTTCCAATAATGAGTGATGAAGGAATATCCTACTTAACTAATTATTGTATAAAAAGTCATGTAAAAAATATTCTAGAGATTGGAACTGCAATCGGTTATTCTGCAATTCTAATGGCATCAACTTCAGAAGATGTACAAATAACAACAATTGAACGAGATGAAAAAAGATATTTAGAAGCAATAAAAAATGTAAAAAAAGTAGGCTTTGAAGAAAGAATTGATTTAATATATAAAGATGCTTTAGAAATAAAAAAACTAAATAAAAAATATGATCTTATTTTTATAGATGCAGCTAAAGCACAAAATATAAAATTCTTTGAAAAATTCAAAGTATATCTAGCACCAGGTGGAAGTATTATTACAGATAATATGCACTTTCATGGTTTGGTAGAAAAAGATGAAAAAGAAATAGAGAGTAGAAATCTAAGACAATTAGTTCGAAAGATTAAAGACTATAAAAGTTTTCTATTAAATAATAAAGAATTTAAAACAGAATTTAAAGATATTGGGGATGGGATTGCAATCAGTACTAAAAAATAGTATTGAAAGTTATCCCTTTTTGTATTAAATTTATATTTAAGAAGAATCAATAGGTGATTAGTAAATGAAGTACGTACAGATATTAAGTGGTTGTAATAGTGATATTGGCAGTTGTTGTAGTGATGGTACATTAGTATCTCTTATAGATATTACAAGAAAAGTAATGGAAATTTTTCAAGTAATAGTTCCAATAGTACTACTAGTAATGTTAACTGTTCAATTAACAAAATTAGTAATTAATCCAGATGAAAAAGGTGGATTAAAAAAGATAACAAATCGTATTATTGCCGCGATGATTATTTTCTTTTTGCCAATTTTTATAAATGTAGTTATGAGTTGGCTTCCAGAAACAGAAAACTTTCAAGTTGCAGCGTGTTGGAAAACAGCAAGGGATATTAATGAATATCAACAAACTGCAAGTAGACAATATAATTCTAAATATGATGGAAAAAGAGTACAATTAATAACCCAAGAAAAGAGTAATAGTTCTTCAACATCAGCTGGTAATGGTAGTGCAACAGGGCAAGCAATAGTTAATTATGCTCTTCAATTTGCTGGAAATAGATATGTATATGGAGGTTCTTGGAATGGAGAATTACCATACACGCCAACTGACTGCAGTGGATTTGTACAAGGTGTATATAAACATTTTGGTATTTCCTTACCACGAACTACGAGTACACAATTAAATGCTAGAAATGTAAGAAGAGTAAGTACGAGTGATATAAGAGCCGGAGATTTATGCATGTATAATGGTCATGTTGCCTTATTCACAGGTAATGGTAATGAAATTATTCATGCGGCAAACTCAAGAAGTGGAATAATAATAACAAAAGATTATCGTTATTCAACTAATTCTTTTATTTCTGTACTTAGAGTAGATGGGGTTAACTAGGAGGTACAAATGATAATAAACGATAAAATACCTAAAAATAAAAAACATCTAGAAGAACTAGAAGAACCAAGAAAAAGAAATAAGACTAGTAAGAAAAAAGCTGCATTTCTATTAGTAGTATGTATTCTGTTAATAGTAATGATAATTGTGTACACATTCTTGAGAAATTATAATAAAGACTTTAACTACATGAAAGAAGATATTTCTGAACATTTAGTTTATACTAGATATAAAATTAATAAACAAGAAGTACCATACGTAAACATAAAATCAAAAAGCATAACAAGTGTAAATAAAGATATAGTTACATTCTGTAATAACTTTAAGGAATATGAAAAAATACAAATAACATATGACTATAATATCAATGGTAAATACTTATCCCTAGTAATAAAAGTTAAAACATACGGAATAAATGACTGGAATGATTTGTATTTTCACACATACAATATTGACTTAAAAGAAAAGAGTTACGTATCAGAAGAGAATTTATTAAAAAGATTTGATGTAACAGATGAGTTACTAGAAGCACGAATTCACAATAAGTTTGTAGAATATTATAACGATGAATTAGAACAAGGATATCTACAAGAAGAGGAATGTGATTATGACTGTTACATCAAGTACCGTGGCTTTAATGAATATAGAGATGATATTAGCTATTACATCAAAGATCACAAACTAATCGTATTTAAGCCATTTGAAACAAGATCAATCTTTGGCGAAGAAGAATACTTCAATGATGAAAGTTTTGAGATTGCAATAACAGAGTAGACTCTTAGGAGTCTTTCTTTTTTTGCTAAAATGAATTATAATATGTTGGAAAGAGGTGGAGTATGAAAATCATTATAGAACCAACAACTTTAAAAGAAAAATATGAACATGTAGATGGCCTATTATTATCTCTAAAAGATTTCTCTGTACAAAGTGGAAAATATTATACTTTAGAAGAAATAAAAAAAATTAAAGAGAATAACCCAGTAGAAATATTTATTAGTATGAACAAAAACTTCATGAATGAAGAAATACCTGCAGTAAAAGAAATGCTATTAGAAATAGATAAACTAAATATTACAGGAATTCTTTTTTATGATGTCGCATTATTACAATTAAAAAAAGAGTGTAATATAAAAACAGATTTAGTATGGGCAAGCACTTATATGGTAAATAATACAAAAACATGTAATTACTATAATAGAAAAGGAGTAAAATATGCTCTTCTTGGAAAAGAAATCACACTAGAAGAAATGAAAGAAATAATAAAGGATTCATCTATTACTAGTATGGTTGAAGTAGTAGGACTACCAACAGTTGCTTTTTCAAAAAGAAAACTTATCTCAAACTTTTATAGTGATTTAAAAAAAGAACCAAAGAATGAAATTGATGTAGTAGAAAAGGTAACTGGTGAAACATATGAAGTTACTGAAGACAAAAATGGTACAAACTTCTACTTAAAGAAAATTGTTAATGGTACTGTAGTAATTAAAGATTTATTTGAAGCAAATACTCCATATATTATTCTAAAAGAATTTGGAATAGACTCAAATGAGTTCTATGAATTAGTAAAAGATACAAAAGAATATATAGAGGGAAATTGTCAAAATGAACAATACATCGAGAAATACAAGAAGTTAGGAGACTTCACAAACTTCTTCTTCAAAAAGACAATTTATAAGGTGAAGAAAAATGGATAGAAAAATTGAATTATTAGCTCCAGCAGGAGATATTGAAAGATTAAAGATAAATTTATTATATGGTGCAGATGCTGTATATATTGGAGGACAAAGCTATTCTCTTAGAGCAAACGCAACAAACTTTTCAATTGAAGAGATAAAAGAGTCTTGTGATTTTGCTCATGAAAGAGGTAAAAAAGTATACTTAACATTAAATATCGTTTTCCATAATGAAGACATGGAAGGTGTAGAAGAATACATCAAACAAGTAGTAGATGCAGGAATAGATGCTTTTATAGTATCTGATCCTTTTATTATTTCACATATTAAAGAAAACTATAAAAATGTAGAAGTTCATCTATCAACACAAAATGGTGCATGTAATTACAAAGCTGTTGAATACTTTAAAGAAGAAGGAATAAATAGAGTAGTTTTAGCACGTGAATGTAATAAAGAACAAATAAAAGAAATAATCGATAAAACAGGTGTTGATATTGAAGTATTTATTCATGGTGCAATGTGTACATGTTTCTCTGGTAGATGTGCCTTATCTAATTACGTAACAAATAGAGATGCTAATCGTGGTGGATGTGCACAAGTATGTCGTTTTGCATTCACATCAGACGAAGAAAAAGATTTTACTTTTGCAACAAAAGACTTAAACATGGCAGAACACATCAAAGAAATGATGGATATTGGTGTTAAGTCTCTAAAAGTAGAAGGAAGAATGCGTTCACTATATTATTTAGCAACAGTAATTGGAACATACAGAGAAATAATTGATAGAATTGAAAACAATACACTTACAGATGAAATAATGGAAAAACTTGAATATAGACTAAGCAGAGTAGCAAATAGAGAAGTATCAACTCATTTCTTTGATCATGAAGCAGATTGGACAGACCAATATTATACTGGTAGACAAGAACTATCAAATCAAGATTATTTAGGATTAATTACTGGATATGATAAAGAAAATAAATGCTTAATTATGGTTGAAAGAAATTACTTTGAGCCAGGGGATGAAGTAGAAATCTTTACTCCAGATAAAGAAGTAATATCTTATACAATAGACAAAATATATGATGAAGATATGAATGAACTAGATGTTGCGAGACATCCAGAACAAGTATTAAAACTAAAAATTGATCAAGAACTACCACAATACTCTATGATGAGATTGATAAAGAAGGCGAAGTAATATGGATATAGAAAAAGTAAAACAAAACTTTTTAAATAAAGAAAGATACTTAAGTGAATACGCTACTTTAAGTAAAGATGCCATTCGCTTAAAAGATGATGATGAAGATATCCGTCCACCTTTCTTTCATGATATAGATAGAATGATTCATTCAGCATCATATGCTAGATATCAAGATAAAACACAAGTATACTCATTTAAAGAAAATGATCATATCTCAAAAAGAATGATTCATGTTCAATTGGTAAGTAAAATAGCAAGAACAATAGGTAGAGCTTTAAACCTAAATGAAGATTTAATAGAAGCAATCGCTTTAGGTCACGATATAGGTCATACTCCATTAGGACACTCAGGAGAAGCAATATTAAATGAAATCTCACTAAAAGAACTAGGAGAATACTTTGCACACAATGTCCAAGGAGTAAGACATTATGCATATGTTGAAAATGATGGAAAAGGCCTAAATCTATGTGTTCAAGTATTAGATGGAATCCTCTGTCATAATGGTGAAATGTTATCTCCAATTTATGAACCAATGAAGAAAACAAAAGAAGAAGTAATGCGTGAATATGAAGAAGCATATATTGATTTAAATAAATCTAAAACTTATTCACCTATGACACTTGAAGGTTGCGTTGTAAGAATAAGTGATATTATTGGTTATATTGGTAGAGATATAGAAGACGCTATCCGGTTAGGAAAAATAAATAGAGAAGAATTACCTAGTGAAATTACAGATGTAATAGGTTCTACAAATAAAGAAATAGTAAATACAATAATTATGGATATTATTGAAAATAGTATGGATAAACCATATATAAAAATGAGTGAAAAGGTATATATTGCAATTCAATCATTAAAGAATTTTAATTATAAGAATATTTATAATAATGCATATACTAAAGAAGAAAGACAATACTATAAAGATGGAATAAACAACATATTCTATCAATATTATAATGATATAAAAAATAATAATACAAATAGTAAAATATACACAGTATTTTTAAATAAACAATCAAAAGAATATTTAGATAATACAAAAGATGCAAGAAAAGTAATTGACTATATAGCAGGAATGACTGATGACTTCTTGTTAAGAGAAATAGAGACTTGCAAAAATAGTTAAAATGTGTTATAATTTACTTCTTGCAAGCGAGGGTAGGAGGAGTATAAATGCAAGACTATACAAAGAAAAGAGAAGAGAAAAAAACTTATATTAAGAATATAAAGAAATGTAAAAAGAATGGTACAGAATTCTACAAAGTAAAATTTGCAGATGGTACAGTTTTTTATAATGTAAGTACAGATAAAGAAAGTCTAAAACAATTAATGGATGTACAAGAAAACCAAGCAAAACTAGGTATTAATCGTAAAAAAGAAATAGAAAAGAAAAATAATGGTTTCTGCTTAAAGACAATTGCTTGTGCAGCTATTACTGGATATCTTGGGGTAACTACCGCTCAAGGTATTTATCCATTCCAAGGAACAGGTCCAGAATTAGGAATTGGATTAGGAACAATTGCTTTAGGAGCAACTGCATATTCTTTCTTTAAGTTCATTGAAACTAGAAAGAAATTAAATGAAATTAATAAAATCGATTATCGTAATAAAAATGAAGAAGATTTAAAAAATTTCAAACATTATGAAAATGCTTTAACAGGATTTTCTAAAGATAAAAAGAAATATTTTGAAGAAACAGAAAATCCATATTCTATAGTAAATACAAGCTTTTTCTCAAAGAACGATTTACAAAAGATTATGGATAATATTGAGCGTGAAAAAACATACTCATTCAAGTACGTAAACACTCAAAAATCAAACAAACAATAGACTTGAAAATAATAAAAAAATATGGTATACTTTTGCAAGTTGAGCCTAAGGGTTCAATATAAAATAAAAAAAGAATATCATTACAGAGGTGATAATTATGGGAAATAAAAATACAGTATATTTAACTCAAGAAGGGTTAGAAGATTTAAAGAAAGAGCTTGATAATTTAATCAACGTAAGACGTCCTGAAAATATTATTGCTATTAAAGAAGCAAGAGCTCTAGGCGACTTATCAGAAAATGCAGAATATGATGCTGCACGTAATGAACAAGCTCAAATCGAAGGAAGAATTAAACAATTAGAAAAGATGTTAGAAAATGTATCTATCATCAGTGAAGTATCTAAAGATAAAGTAGGAATTGGTAATACAGTTGCTATTAAATATGTAGATGAAGATGACGATGAAGTAGAAGAATACAAAATCGTTGGTTCACAAGAAGCTGATCCATTTGAAAGCAGAATCTCAAACGAAAGTCCAATTGCTAAGGCATTATTTGATCACAAAGTTGGAGATATCGTTACAGTAGAAAGTCCAAATGGTTCATACGAAGTAGAAATCGTAGAAATTAAATAAGATAAGATAATTAGAAATAATTATCTTTTTTTTTGCAAAAAAATAATGTATACTTAAATAGAATAGAAAGATAGGGGTGCATAATATATGATTATCAGAAAACCATATGCCTTTTTAATCAAAAACTTTAAAAAGATTCATATATTATTACTAGTTTTAGCGATATATATTTATGTCAAAACAAACCAAACATATTCTTTTTTAAGAGAATTTATAGAAACATCTTCTTATGATTATATGTCAGAATCTATCACTAAATATGTAACTCTATTTGGTACGATATCATTAATTGTACTTATAGTTTCATGTGCAATAATAATTAGATTGTTAAAAAGAAAAGAAAAACCATGGAAATTATACTTAGTTCCAGTAGTACAATACATTACTATATTTTTTGCATTTACAATAAGTAAAAACTTTTTTAACACATATACAGGTATTCAACCACCAACATCTCTTAGAATGTGGAGAGATTTACTATTTGTATCCCAATTAACACAATTAGCAACATTTGTAATATTCTTTATTCGTATATTTGGTATCGATTTAAACAAGTTTAATTTCAAACTAGATGAAGAATACTTAGAACTAGAAGCAAGAGATAGAGAAGAATTAGAAATTAATATTAATGTAGATAAAGACGCAATTAAAAGAAACTATCATAAATTTAAACGTAATATAAACTACATTTATCAAGAACATAAGTTAATCTGCAATATTATAATTGGTGCAGTAATATTAATTATTGGATTTAACTCAGTAAAATATGTATTAAATCATAGATCATATAAAGAAGGATCAGCATTCGTAATAAATGGATATGAAGTAACAATAAACAATAGTTATTATTCTGATAAGTCATATAATGGAACTCAGATATCAAAGACAAGTAGCTTTGTAATAATAGATTTAACAATTAGAAATTTATATCCAAAAACAAGAACTCTTGGTCTAAATAGATATCATATAATGAATGGAATCCGTAACTATACAACAACAGAGAAACTATATGGAACGGAGTTCCAAGACTTAGGCAAAACTCATGATAGTGTAACATTAAGAGAAGATGAGTCCATCACAATGATTATGGTATATAAAGTTGATAAAAAACTAGATAAGAATAAATTTGTTATGTACTATCAAGAATTTGAAGGAGATTCACAATTCTTAAGAAAAATCAAATTAAAAATGAAAGATTATTCCAAGATAAAAAAATATGGAACAAAAGTTCTTGGAGAAACAATGAAATTCACAATGAATGGTGAAGAAGAAGAAATATCTTTTGATGATTATGAGATATATCCAGAAACAGAATATGTATTCAATGTATGTTCATCAACTAGTTGCGGTAACAGTAAAGCAACATATAAAGCTCCAAATGGATATAGAGTTATGAAATTAACATTTAGTTCTGACACATTTGAAGGAAAAGATTTAAAAGATTTTGCAGTAAATTATGGAAAAGTAATCTACTATGATCAAGATGGTAATAAAAAACAAATAAAACTAGAAGTCCCAATTCCAAGAACATATTATGGTAAGTATTTATTTGTAAAAGTACCAGCTGAAGTAGAAACAGCACAAAACTTCTTATTTGATTTCACCATAAGAAATAAAAATTATATCTATAAAATATTTTAATAATCGGTTATAATAATTATTATAGTAAGGAGATAGATAATATGAAAAAGTTAATCTCAGGTAAAAATTTTGTAACTTTATTAGCATTAGTGGTATTAATACTTATACTAATATTTTTCTATACTAAAAGAGTAGGAAGTGCGATTAATCCTATTACAGTTCCATATGCTAAAAAAGATATTTCATCAGGAACATTAATTACTAGCAAAATGGTAGGAACAACAACGGTACCTCCTTCTATGATAGATGAAAATACAATAACAACTATGTCTGATGTAGTGGGTAAATATTCAAATGCGGATACAATAATTCCTGAAGGAAGTTTATTCTGCCATAGAAACGTAGTAGAAAAAGAAGAATTACCACAAAATATAATTTTAGACTATCCAGAAGGATATGTATTATACAACTTATCAGTTAATACAGAATCTACATATGGAAATTCAATCTATCCAGGTAACTATATTGATATTTATATGAAAGCACAAGCAGTAGACTTAAAAGGTACAGAAAGAGGAACACGTAAAGTTATTTTAGGAAAATTTGTAGAAAACGTAGAAGTAATAGCAGTAAAGGATTCAACAGGTAGAGCTGTATTCCAAAACTTAGATGAAGCAAAATCACCAGCTATGCTTATATTTGCAGTACCAGAAGAAACTTATGTATTACTTAAAAAGATTGAATACTTAAGAACATATAACTCAGAATTGATACCAGTTCCAACTAATGAAAGCTTAAAAAATGAGCCAGGTGCTCAAAAGTTAAGTAACAAAGCATTAAAGGATTGGGTAAATACTGTAACTGTATGGGATAAACTATAAAGACTTGAATAAAGTCTTTTTTCCATTTTTATTGAAAAAGAACCTTTGGTTACATTGACTTTTAGTCAATCTATGATAAAATTATCTATAGATAATATAAAAAATAGGGTAGTATGGTTCAGTAGAAGATGAGAGGGTAAAATATGGAAGAAAAGAATGAAACATTAGAACAATTAAATGATACTAAGCAAGTGGAAACGATTCAAACAAACGAACCTGCTCCATCTACACAACAAGATCAACCACCTGTTGAGGGACCAGCACTTAGTGATGACAAGCGATTAAATAGAAGATTAAAAACTACTTTTATCACATTTATAGTTATCGCAATTGTATGGGTATTCCTTTTATCTCCATACTTAACATTCAAGAAAAATGAGAAAAGTTTTACAGCAGCAGCTGAAAAGTTCTTTGAAACAAATACTCAAGAATTACCAACAGGAGAGCGACTTGCAGATGTATCACTTCAACAACTATATGAAAGAGGTTATGTTGGAGAAGATTACTATGTACCATATAAGCTTTTCTCAAAAGAAACATGTGATGTCTCTGAAAGTTGGGTAAAAGTAAGAAGAGTTGATGGAGAATACAAATATTATACATACTTAAAATGTGGACTACTATCATCAACTATAGATCACAAAGGTCCAAAGATTAAACTTAATGGTGATGAAGAATTAACAATCTCTCTTGGTGAAAAATTTAAAGATCCAGGAGTTAAAAGTGTAAGAGATAATCAAGATGGAAACCTAAATACAAAAGATGTTGTAGTAAAAGGTTCAGTAAATGAAAATAAAATTGGAACTTACACATTATCTTATATAGCATTTGATAATCTAAAAAATAGAACAGAAGTAAAAAGAAAAATTAATGTAGTACAAAAATTAAATAGTACAATAAAGAAAGTTACTAAAAAAGGGTTATATATAGGAGAAAATCCTGATAACTATATTTACTTCTCAGGAATGTTATTTAGAATAATTGGTCTAGATGGAGACAACGTTAAAATAGTTGCTGATAAAGATATAGCTAATGTTAACCATGATGGAATTGAAGAATGGTTAAAATACTATTATGATCACATTAATAAAGAATCTAAAAAATTAGTAGTAAAAACAAAATATTGTCAGATGACATTAAAAGATAGTGACACAAATACAACCGAATGTAGTAGTTATACAAAAGCAAGAGAAGTTTATATACCATCTGTTGTAGACGTAAATAAAGCAGCTGAAGAACAATATAAAAACTTCATGAAACCAACAACAATGTCATGGGTTGCAGATAAACAAAGTGATAATAAAAGTTATTTAACAAGAGATATATTCTACAATGATGAACTTGGAAAAGACTTCATGGCATTTGAAGATAAATACAACTTTGGAGTAAGACCAATGCTTACAATCAAAGGTGACATAATGCTCCAAGGTGGAGATGGAACAAAAGATAATCCTTATGACATAGGTGACTTTGAATCAGCTAAAGCTGATGATAAGGTTTCATCAAGACAAAGTGGTGAGTACTTAAAAATAGGTAGTAGCCTATGGAGAATAGTCGATCCTCAATCAGATGGAACAACAAAAGTAATAATGGAAACAAGTCTCCATGCTATTAATGAATATTTAATAATTAATTATGGTGATGATAAAGATAAAACATACAACCCAAAAAACAAAGAAAATATTGGTTATAAAATAAATAATAGAGCAAGTGAGTATATTAATACAAAATACTTTGTAAAACATGAAATTGAAGTACCAATTTATAAATCAGATGCAAAATATGGAAAAGAAACGAAAGTAGAAAAATACCAAGCTAAAATATCAGCACCTAACATGTATGAAATGTTTAGTGCAGCAAGTATGGAATACTCAATGCGTTCTTACTGGTTAATTAATTCATCACAAAAAAGTAATTTAAAATATGGAGTCTCTGATATAGGAGTAGTTCTATATGGAGAAATGAGTCCATACATAACATTCGGAGTAAGACCAGTAGGATATTTGAATAAATCATGTATTATAGTAAGTGGACAAGGAACAGAGTCAGATCCTTATATTATAGATAAGTAGGTGAGAAGAATGAAGAAAAAGGAAAAAACAAAAACACTACCAAATAAGACAGCAATTGTAATTCTAACAGCTTCTCTAATGTGTGCGTTAGTATGCGTTGGAGTAATCAAAATTCTTAATTGGAATAGTGGATACAAAATTGACTCAAGAGTAGAAAGAATGAAAGAGTATCAAGTAAAGCACGATGACTTAGACGTATCTGGTTGGTTAAAGGTACAAGGAACTAATATTGATTACCCAATTCTAAAGAATGGTGATGAAATTCGATATAATGAAGGAAATATTCAATATCTTTGGGAAAATGGTAACATGGAACAGGTTAATAGAATTAACTATGTAATGGGACATAACATTATGAACCTATCAAGTAATCCATTAATTACTGATCCAAATCATGTTCGTTTTGAACAATTATTAAGCTTTGCACACTATGAATTTGCACAAGAAAATGAGTATGTTCAATTTACTGTAGGTGATAAAGATTATATTTTTAAAATCTTTGCAGTTACATTCCCTGATGCATCAGAAGCATCTTCATTAAACGGAGATCTTTATAAAGATGAAGACGTAAAAGAAACAATTGATAAAGCACTAAAAGAATCAATTTTTGATTATGATGTAGATGTAAATGAAAAAGATAATTTAATAGTCTTATCTACTTGTACAAGAATGTATGGTAATAATGCTAGAAACTTCCAAGTAATCGCTCGTCAATTAAGAGATGGTGAAAGTACAATTAACTACAAAGTAACTAAGAATGACAAATATACAGAAATAGAGGAAAAAATGAAGGAGGCTGACTCAACAGATGAAGCATAAGATTAAGCTATCATTTGTTACATTACTCCTTGCAGTATTCCTACTTAGTCCATATGTAACAAATGCAAAAGATTACAAAGATTGTATTACAGATGGTAGTGCAAATGATATTAATAAACACTATGTTATGGCTTATAGATATAGCGATGACAAATCAGGAAAAGTTACGTTAACAGTTGCTAATGGAACATTCCGAGTATTAAAAGTTGAAGAAGGTATTTACAATCAAGAAAATGATGTAAAAACTAACTTTCAAGCTTATCCATCAGTTTTAAATGTAAAAACTCCAATTAATGAAATTGAAGGTAAAGAATTATCTTCAAAAAAACCATTATCATTTTATGTAAATGATTATGCCGGAGAAGATGGAAGAACAATTCGTGTAACAATCGAATTATTAAAAAAGGATGGTAAATGTTTATCAAGAGAAGATTATGAAGATTTACCTGCAAAAGATAAAGAAAATAGTGTTCCATATACAGGATATATATATGTAGAGTTATTAAACTATACAGCAACATCTCCTAAAAATGTAGATAATACAAACTATAATAAAGGACCATGTTATGTATTAAGAACAGGTGATAATTCAAGTAAATCTATTACAGATGAATACTTTAAAATGTATCGTCAAGAAGGAACTAATTATTATAAGAAAGTAGCAGGATATTGTTACTCTCCATCAGTTCAATATAACTATACAGAAGCTCAAGTTAAATCAATGGTAAATACAGCATTACACAGTTATTACATTTTAAACTTAGCTTCATATCAACAACCTGTTTCACAAGACTTTGAAAGAGCATTTAATGAAAGTGTTAAAAATGCTGAAAAACAATATGAAGTAAAAGGAAACAAAACAATTCGTGTTGATGAAACACTAAGCTGTGATTACAAGAAGATTAAATCATTCACAGATGAAAAAATTGATTATGAATATGTTAACAAAACATCATATTATGCCAAAGAAGTTACAACAAGTTCAGTAACTTATAAGTATAATTATGAAGGTGGATTTACACAAACAGAAGAAGTTAAAAATGTTTGTACAAGAACTTGTGAAGAAGCACTTGATGTAGAATATGGACCACCTCAAGCTACAGTTGCAGGATTCTGTATTGAATATCAAGTAAAAGTTACTTCAAGAGTTAAATGTAAGAGTGAAGTAAATGTTCAACCACCAACACCAAAAGAAATTTGTCAACCAGTTCCATACTGTATCCACTCAAACGGATTTGAAAATACACAAGGTGGACCAAATGATGAATATGATGCATGTATTAAAGCATGTGATGGTGGAAAATATAGTCAAAAATGTAGTAAATCATGCTACAACAAAGTTTATGGTAAAAAAGGAAATACAGGTGTAGCTAATACAGCAACAGCTATTATCGAAAGATTAGCTAATACATCTGGAAAAGGATATACAAGAAGTGCTGAAGGTGTTATCTCATGGCAAGGTGGCGGATACGCACAATGGTATTGGGATCATGAATATGAAAGAACACTAAGAGATGATAAAGGCGCTTATGGATTCGACTCAAACGGATTCAAGAGAAAATATGCCGGAACTAAGAATGAATGTAATGGTATTTGTAGTCATATCGGATGTAGCAACTATACTTACTTAAATGAAGAAACAGTAGCTACTGACTATGCTGAAAACTTACAAAGATACAATACAGCAATTCAACAATGTCAAGCAGCAGCAACTTGTACATCTAAAACAGGAGTATTCAAGATTTCTGCAGAGTACGAAAATGGAAAAGGAAAACAAACATTAGAATTCCCATTAAGTACTAAACAAGAAGCTCTAAAATCATTAACTGGTGAAGGCCAAGTTCAAAATGGTTTAAATAAAAATACAACAATCCTAGATTATAATGGATGTTATAAAGATACTAAAGAAAACAATTGGTATATGACAGAATGGTCATTCCCAGGAATTTGGATTAATAACAAAACTGGTGAAATCTCATTCAAAGAAATAACAGATGCTGGATGGCATAATATTAAGAATAAGTTCTGCTTACCATTAGATTCAAAGAATGTAAATGTTAATTGGTACAACTGGTATATAGCACAAAAGACATTATCACAAGAACAAAAGGGTAAGACTGGTTCCTACAAAGGAGAAGATTATTCATCAATCTGTACTAACTATAATATCTTAGATAAATTTGATGATTCATTTGCTCCAGAAGTATATAACATTAAAGCACAAACTTATGACAAACTTGATGATGAAACTGGATTTGGTTACTTCGGATGGAAAATAAATATTCAATGCTTCTATGCTTTAAGTGATGGAAGTGATAGAAAAACAAATTCACCTGATAAGTGTGAAACTCCACCATCTGGATATACAACTAGAACAGTAATTAATGATGATTTATTCCCAAGTGATAAGAAAGATGGGGATGCAACTATTACAGATGCAAATAAATCTGCAACAGGAAGAGTTCAAGGATTCAACTGGTCAGCAGCTGCAGAAATTACTGCTGATAAGAATGAGTTCTATGCAAATAACCCAGAATTAATCATTGGTAAGATTCAAGCAAACGGTAATAAGATTTACCAAGGAAAAGATCACTTAGATTATGAATTCTATTTAACTCCAAGCGACTTAAAGAAGATAAAGAATAATAGAGGTAACTATACAGACTGGTTAGGAAATGTAACCGAAGACAATTATGATAAGGAATCTAAAGTATATGTTTACAAGAGTCCATTATTCCGTGGAAGTACAAGCTCAAATAAATCTATAGCAGAATCTGCTAAGAAGCTAGGTACTCTAGGATGTAACAACTATGAAACATGTATTAATAAGAAAAATTAGAGGAGGTAAAAGTTTATGAACAAAGGAATGTTAACTGTAGGAATCATTATTTTAGCATTAATGTCATTATTACTAATAAACGTTATTAGTAACTATGAAACAGGTGGAGAATTAGATTACTACCTAGTAAGAGAAACAACAGAAGCAGCAATGCAAGATGCAATTGACGTAGAATATTACAGATTAAACCTATTAATTAGAATGGACAAAGAGAAGTTCGTTGAGAGCTTCCTTCGTCGATTCGCTGATAGTGTAGATAACACTCGTTCATATAGTGTTAAGTTCTATGATATCAATGAAGTTCCACCAAAAGTAAGTGTAAAAGTAGATTCATACACAGTATTAAGTTTCAATGATGAACAAGCAAACATTTCTACAAGTTATGATGCTATCGTTGAGACTGACTACATCAGTAATCCACAAGCAGAAATTGAATTACAAGATCCAAACAGTGATGTAGGAAAAGGAATTGTTAGAAGTTCAACAAAATAATAAGGGGAGAATAAAATGGGAGAGTTAAGTAATCAAATAAAGAAAATTACATCAAATAAGAATACAGTAACAGTTGTTGGTGTTATCTTAATGATATTCCTATTGTATTTTGGATATACATTCAGAGTACATCAAGCAATTTCGCCTGTTTCTGTGCCTTATGCTAGAAGTCAAATTCCTCCTGGAACTCAAATTACAGATGAAATGGTTGGTCTAAGAGATGTTCCCCCTTCTATGTTAAAAGGTGAAGTAATTAAAAATATTAATGAGGTAGTTTATAAGTATTCAAGCATTAATACTGTAATACCTGCAGGAAGTTTATTTTACAAATCCGTTATAGTAGAAAAAGAACAAGTTCCAACGAACGTAATACTACAATATCCTGCTGGATATGTACTTTACAACATGTCTGTAAATACACAAACAACATATGGTAATTCGATGTATCCAGGAAATTACATTGATATCTATCTAAAAGCAGTAAATAGAGTATCTTCTGAATTTATGACAGAAGATGCTAACAAAGTAATGCTTGGTAGACTATTAAAAAATGTAGAGATTCTTGCTGTAAAAGATGCAGATGGTGAACCAGTATTTGCAGATCTAGATGATCGTAAGATTCCATCAATGATCGTATTCGCAATACCTGAAGAACAATATATCTTATTAAAGAAAGCAGAATTCTTAAGTTCTTATGATTCAACACTTATTCCTGTTCCAACTAATGAAAGTTTAAAGGATAAACCTGGAAAACTTGCTTTAGATGAGAAATCAGGAGAGACATTAAAAGAGTGGATCAATAAAGTAACTATTTGGCAAGAGCCATAAAAAGAAGAAACTTAAAAAAGTTTCTTTTTTTTACTTTTATTTACTTTATATTAATGATATACTAAATGTATATAATAAGGAGTAGTTATTATGAGAAAGAACAGAAAAATATTAAGATTTGCATTAATAACAATACTTTTTAGTATTTTTGGAGTATTAGACGTTAATGCAGCAAAAATGTCAAATCTAGAAATGACGTTAGAAAAGGTAAATGGATTAACATTAAATACTAAAGTTAATAATGACATAACTTCAGTACAAAGTATGGCAATTACTAACGATAGTTTTGTTTTTGTTATGACAAATACTAATGATGAAAATGCAAAAAACATTTTCTATGTAATGGACAAAAATACACATGCATTTAAAGGGCAATATACTGTAGACTCATGCGGTCACGGAAATGGTATTGCTTATAATAGTGACTATAATCTTTTAGTTGTAGCCGATGGAGCTCATAAGAAATTAATAGTCTATGATGCAAGCACATTTAAAAAGGTAAAAGAGATTGGTACTGGTACTGAAGAATATAATAGTATCACTTATGATAGTGATCATAAGATGTACTACCTAACACACAAAAAAGGTACTTATATTACTAGATATAATAAGGATCTTGTTAAAGAATCTAATATTACTATAGGAGATTTTAATGTAGGTGGTAGCTCTTACAGAGTTAATCAAGACATTGGATATTACAAGAATTATATCTACTTAACTAACTATGTAAGTGAAGATAAAATGCAATCTGCTTATAGTATTAATGGATACAAAGCAAATACAATGGATGCAATTATTTATACCATAAATATAATAACAGGAGAAAAGAGTAAAACTTTCTATAATAAAGCAAACTCAAATGCATTATTAGGTAATTGGAAAGAACTAGAAGGAATCGATTTTATTGGAGATACTCCTTACTTATTATTCCAAAAAGGTGGAACATTCCAAGTATTTACAACAAAATCAATTAAGAGTGGTATGGCTATTGAAGATGATGGTCATGATTATTTATCTACATGTAAGTATGAAGTAATTAAGAACGATTATAATGTAGAAGTACTATATGATGTAAATAAAAATAATAATAGAGGAAATTTAAAATTATATACATCAAATAAGAAAAAATTAGTTATTACAGGATACTCAGAAGGTAAATTTGATGAAGAACAAGATGGAAAATATGTAGTAACAGATCCAAGCGCTCCTTCATTAGCTGATAAGAATATTATAGGAAAAGGTATTACAAAAGATGGAGATGCATATCTTAGATTAAATGCTGATGAAGCACATGCAGGTAGAATCTTACAAATTCAAGTAAAAAATGCTGAAACCGATTCAAAATGTATGTCTTACACAGATTTTGAAGCATCAAACAATAAAAATAAAGCAACATTTGAAGACAATATCTATATTGAAATTGTAGACTTAACAAAGAATATGCCAAAAGAAAAAGATAATCCACAATATGATACAATTTGTAGAGTATTACGTAATGGTGAAAATTATAAAGGCAAATATGAAAGCTTAGCAAAATTATGGAATGCTGAAGCAGCACAACCTAATGGAAACTATCAAACTTTATTCCCATATTGCTATGAGAAAAAATCATTAGTAGTTTACAAAGATGCTAGTGTTGAGCAATCTATTAAATATGTAATGGAAGCTTACAATATCTCAAAAATCCAAAAAGATGAACTAGGAAGACTTGAAACAAGTTCATTCATAGCTGGATATAATAAGAGTATAGAAAGAGCAAAAAAACAAGGACATTACTATGATGAAAATTCAACATCAAGTGCAGCTAACTCAAAACCAACATTAAGCTGTAAATATGATTCTGTACGTGAAAAAAATCAAGCTGGTGATTATATCTATGATCAAGCTAATACTCAATCATATTTTGGAAAAGAAGTAAAAGATGTAAACGTTCAATATGTATATAACTATGACTCAATCGCATCACACAGAAAAACATCAACTGCTAAAAAAGTATGTACTAGAACTTGTTATGAAGCTGTAGATGTTGAATATGGTGCTCCAGAAGCAGCAGTTGCAGGTTTTGCAATTCAATATCAAGTTAAATTAACTTCAAGAGTTCGTTGTGAAGCAACGGTTGAAGTTGATCCACCACAAATGCCTGGAATTTGTCAACCACAACCAGTATGTATTCATAGAAACAATGTAAGACTTACTCAAGGTGGTCCAAGCGATGACTATGATGCATGTATCCAAGAATGTGATGGTGGAAAATATACACAAAGCTGTAGTAAATCATGCTACAACAAAGTATATGGTAAAAAATCTAATAAGAAACAAACTACAAGTACAAATACAGCAAGAGTACAACAATTAAGAGTTGCACAACAAGATTTATGTGCAAAAAATGGTTACTATGATCGTTACGAAGATTATCGTATAAGATGGGTAGGAAATAGTTATGCACAATGGTATTGTGATCATGACCAAATCCAAGCTTATGAAGATAAACGTAATGGAGGTAGATTCTTCTTCTTTGGTGAAGGATTTAAGAAATTATCTACTTCTAAATTTGAAGATAATTGTGCTTCTGATTGTTATCATATCAACTGTCCAAATGAAAGTTACTTAAGACAAAGTGTAATGGAAGAAGATTATGTTAAGAATCTAGAAAGATATAACACAGCAGTTAAAGATTGCCAAGCTGCAGCAGTATGTACTACTAAGACATCATCTTATAGTATGGAAGCTGATTATACTGCAGAAGGTGAAAAGAATAAGAGAACTTTAAAATTCCCAGGTGGAAAAGATAACTCAACTGAAAAATCTTGCTTAAGATCTTTATCAACTGATGATACAAAACAAGCAAATAATGGTTTATCATCTGTAGTAACATGCTACGATGGATGCTATAAGAGTACATCTCAAAGAAATAACTACTTAGCAGAAATTTCATTCCCAGGTACTTGGGTAAATAACAAATCTGGAGAAATTTCATTTACTACTAAAGATGAAGGATCAGGATGGCATTATGTAGATAATCAATTCTTTATCCCATTAAATGCACAACCTGTTAATACAGATTACTGGAGATATTATATTGCTAACTCATCATCTAAACTTACAGCTAAGAGTGAAGTTAAAGAAGTAGTTAGAAATATGTGTGTAGATTACACAACATATAATATGGTTGATGGAAAATCTACTACAGTTAAGAATGCTCCAGATACATATAACATTAGAGCAGATATTACTGACTTCGGATACTTTGGATGGGATTTCAATGTTCGTTGTTTCTACTCATTAGCAGAATATGAAAGTAAGACAATTCATGCTGAAAAGAATACAACAATTACAAATTGTTATCCAACAGAAAAAGATGATTATGTAATTCGTACAGTTTCTAAAGAAGACCTATTCCCAACTACTGAAAGTGAATCAGCAGCAGATAAGAAGAGTCCAAACAGAATTACAGGATTCAACTGGTCTGAAGGAGCAGAAGTAATTACTAAATTTAATAAAAATGATAAAGGACAAATTGTTCCAATCAATACTAACTACGTAAATGATCCAACTAAGGTATTAGGAGATATTCAAACAAGAGGTACAGGAATTTACGGAGTAGACAAATCTGATGATATGAAACCAAATGATAATCCATATCTAGATTATTCATTCGTATTATCACCAAATGCATTAAAAGCTATTAGAGATTATGGTAAGAAGACAAATAATAACTACACTGATTTCAGTGGTAAATATGAAATTATTAGTGGTGTAAGTGCTTACTATAGTGGATTAATCGATATGTTAAATGAAAAAGATGCTGTACGTAAAGTAGGAGCACCTGGATGTAACAACGATAATGAACAAGATAGAGTATGTGTTAATATTCAATCTAATAGATTTGGAAAATAAAGCAGAAGGGAAGAATAAATAATGGGGAAATTAATTGTATCACTCAATCGATTTATATTTAATAAAACATCCGTTACTATTTTGGGTCTTGGATTAGCAATTGGTATTCTTATATTTAGTTACAACATGCGACTAAAGAATTCCATTAACCCCATAACAGTACCATATGCAAAAGAAAACATTTTAGCAGGAACACAAATCACTCAGAGAATGGTAGGAACCACAGAGGTTCCTCCTTCTATGATTGATAATGATGTACTAACAACATTAAGTGAAGTAGTAGATCATTATGCTAATGCAGATACAATCATTCCAAAAGGTAGTTTATTCTATGAAAGAACTGTAGTTCAAAAAGATGAATTACCAGCAAATATAATCTTAGATTATCCGAAAGGATATGTTCTATATAATATGTCAGTTACAACAGAAACTACATATGGTAACTCAATATTCCCAGGTAACTACATTGATATTTATATGAAAGTTGAAACAGTATCTGCAAGTGGTAGAACAGATAATGAAAACGCGGACGAAAAAGTAATGTTAGGTAAATTCTTATCAAATGTAAAAGTAATTGCAGTAAGAGATGCTGATGGAAATGCCGTATTTGAAAATGGTAAAGAAACCGGCACTCCATCAATGATTATCTTCGCAATTCCAGAAGAATATTACATATTACTAAAGAAAGCAGAATACTTAAGAACATATAGTGCTAAATTAATTCCAGTTCCAACAAATGAAAGTTTAAAGGAAAAACCAGGAGAAATTGATTTATCAAGTGAAACAATGAAGGAATGGATTAATAACGTAACTGTTTGGACAGAAAAATAAAAGGGGTGATGGTTAGTGAATGGTAGTATATTTGATAAATTAGACTTTGGACCTTTTAAACCATTACTAGAGGATGACGATATCACCGATATCTCATATGATAATGGAGGACAAATATGGATTCGTTCTCTTACTCAAGGATCAATGAGAGTAGAGGTAGAAGGGGCAACACCAGAGTTTGTTGAAAAGTTGGCATTTCAATGTTCCAACGTAATGGGTACAACATTTAACAATGCCAAACCATTTCTAGATGCTGAAAGTGCAGAATTACGTATGAACTTCGTACATCAATCTATTGCAACAAATGGTATTGCATTAGTTATCCGTAAAACTCCTGCCAAGATTCGTCTAGAAAAAGATAAATTATTAAAAGAAGATTACTTTACAGAAAATATTCATGATTTTCTAATTAAATGTGTAGAAGGACACTGTAATATCATGGTAGCCGGAGAAACTGGTTCAGGTAAAACAGAGTTTGTAAAATACTTAGCTTCTCACACTAGAGTTAATGAAAAAATAATTACGATAGAGGATACTCTAGAGTTACACTTAGATAAGATTTTCCCACAAAGAGATATCGTATCTATGAAAACAAATAACGTTGCTAGTTATACTGATGTATTAGTAACCTGTATGCGTCAGAATCCAAAATGGATTCTACTATCTGAAGTTCGTTCAGCAGAAGCAGTTTCTGCTGTACGTAACTCAATTTCATCAGGTCACAACATTTTATCTACAATCCATGCAGATAAAGCATCAGCTATTCCATATCGTCTATATTCCTTAATGGAAACAGACTTGGATGTTAACCAATTCTTAAATACGATTTATCGTTATGTACAAATAGGTGTTCATATTAAAGCATTCTACAGTAAAGAATATGGTAAGTTCCATCGTGAAGTTGATGAAGTTACTGAATTCTATGTAGATGATAATAATGAACCAGTCTCTCATACAATTTATCGTAAACAAATGGGTAAAGAAGAAATGGTTAGACCTAGCAATCACTTAATTGAATATATTGAAAATCAAAATATCGATGTATCAGATATTATAAAGAATTTACCAACAAAAATGTCGGTAACAGAGTTTGGAGTACCAGAAACTGAAAAGGAAAGTGCACCTCAAAAAGCACAACCTCCAGTATCTGCTGTAAATCCTCCAAAACCTGTACCACTTCAACAACCTGTTGCACAACAACAGCAACAAGTGGTACAGCAACCAAAACCAGTGCAACCAGCAGTTGCACAACAACCACAAGTTGCTAAACCAGCAGTTGCTCAAGCTGCAGTACAGCCTGCTGTTCAACCAGCGGTACAACCTGTAGTTCAACCAATTCAACAACCGGTACAACCATTACCACAAAGTTAGAAAGGGGCAGTAAACAATGTATATAGAAGAGTTATTTATAATAATAGTATTTGCATTAGGTATATATCTATATCGTAACTATAAAGGTGAAAACGTAGGTAAATATGTAACAGGGCAAGTACAAGAAATGTACAATAAGTTTGCTCCATATTCCTTTAAGGTAGTTCGTGAAAAAACTAAAGAACTAGGACAAGAATATAGTGTTAGACAATATACAATTCAGGTAGTCCTAATTGCTGGATTTGCTGGAGTAGTAACCTATCTATATTTCTATAGTTTAATAATTAGTATAGTATATATGGTTATCGCAGTAGCATTCGTACCATACTTAGCATATTTAAGATGTAACAAAGTATATTCAGAATTTATTTTTGAACAAATTCAAGTATATACTTCAAATACTATTATGGAATTTGCGACAACTCAATCATTCGTAAAATCACTAGAAGGTGTTAGATCTTCAGGAGTACTAGAAGATCCAGTACTAAGTGATGTAAATCATATGATAGATATGGCATATAAAAATGGTACTATTGATGAATCATTAGAATATATGTCACAACACTATCCATACTATATAGTAAAGAACATGCACCAATTATTTTTACAAATTACCAAAGAAGGTGCACGTAATACAGCAGATTCTCTAGATAATATGCAAACAGATATCGATATGTTAATTGAAAGTGTATATCGTGACCGTATTGAAAGACAAAACTTCCATAAGAACTTCTTACAATTCGGTATAATGCTGTACCTGATGGTTATGCTAGTTCAATACTTGTTAGGTAGAGAAACGTATGTTGTATTATTAGATAAAATCTTTATTCAAGTCCTATTACATGGAGTTTTGATTGTTAATACATATTTCCTTTTAAAAGGAGAAAAATATTATAATGAGAATGTAGGTGCTGA
>AUXO013913615.1_pt1 | contig 27421 bp, 30 predicted proteins | sample 768731 | NCBI WGS metagenome assembly AUXO01 (sample SAMN02715735, study PRJNA202380) | gut metagenome | biome: sheep rumen | host: Ovis aries | place: New Zealand: Palmerston North
GATTCCTCAATTCCTTTATATAAATCTGGAATTACTTTTTCAGCAGATTTCATCAAAGAAGTATAAGACGTAGGAATTTCTACGCCTTTTACTTTAGCCATATTATAATTACTAGCTATCGTCTTTGCAAGCTTACCCCCTTTATCGGTTTGCAAAAATTGAGTAGGAGATAAGTTAACCTTTTGCGCTTCTTTTTGAAATGTACTATATGCTGTTTTTAAATTTTTAGATATAGATTCTTTATCAAGCCCGAGAATACGAGACGATAACGGATTCTGTTGTTTTAATTTTCCGATCTCATTGATTGTATTTTTTACAGAACCAAAATTATCTAAAAGTTTTTTCGGATTAACAACATTAAGTTTAATGTTTCTCGTTTTCTCTAAATTATTAAGCTGTTGTTCAGCTTCGAGTATTTTGCTATCGTCTATATTGAGTTTTGCATCAATAGCGGCTTTTAATTTAGCTTCAATATCTATAACTCTACTTTTCAAAATATCACCACCCTATAAGTTACCTTCGATAACGCTAAATACATTATCAACCAGTTGTGCAACATTTTTATCTATAATATTTTCTTCTCTTTGATATTCTGTTTGTTCGGGAGAATCACTTTTTTGTGCCATTCTGCCCCAACGTACTGGATTAGTAATAAATGGATACGTTGTCCATCTCGGTGCGCCACTATGAGAAACGCCAGCTAATACACCACTTTTTGCTCCCCCGTGATAGCCTTCTTCCCACACTAAGTTGGCTAAATATTCATTACCTAAAGACTCTGACGCATAATATTCGACAATGATTGCAGTTCCAGTTACTTTGGGTTGTACTATTTTATTTAATGAATTTCTACGTCTATATGCAACAGGAGAGTAACTCCCATAAAAATCTTGTGCTGTTTCTACGCCCGCTTGCTTAATTTCAACGCTCATCTGTTCCGCTGTTTGTTTGGCAAGCTGTAATAATTGTTCATTAGATCGAGTCACTGCATTTTGTATGTATTCTTTATATTTTCGTTGTAAAGGTGTTTCAACTAATTCCTTAAATTGTGATAACAAATTACTCAATATACTCACCCTCGAAAAGATTATATGGCTCTGACACCATATAATCCTAATAATTATTTACTAACAGTAAATAATTTTTTAAGCGACTCTTTTTCTTCATCACTTAAATCATCGAACTTATTAGATAATGCGTCAATTGCCATCTGTGTAATAGTTTCAAATATCGTTCCAACTTCTGATAACTTATCGTTGAAAAACTTGTGCGGTTCAAAATTATTAAACTTATAATCAGATTCAACATCAGAAAGAATTTCGTCAAAAAATATTAAATCGTCTTCAACGTATTTAATAAACCGCATATAAAAGTTACTTCTAAATAATAAATCATACGATTCATTCGGCTTCGTGAAATCTACCTGAATGTCAGTATAACATTCCACAATACATAAATAATATAAGATTTTAAGAACATATTTCTGCTGTTTAAACTCATGTTCTGAACCATAAGCAGATTTCATTACGGCTTCACAAACACTCATTTTTTCATCAATCGGAACATAAAATCTTGTAATATGATCTGTAATAAAAGTCTCAAGATCTTCTTCGGCAATTTCTTCTTGTCGAACCTGTCTTAATTTATCTTCATATTCTTCAATTACTTTATTTAATTCCACGCTGTTTCTCCTTTTTGTCCTGTCTTTTAAGTTTTACAAAATCATCCCAGTTTATCCAACCAGTTTTCTTTGACCATGTGAGCCAACAAAAATTAACGTCTGGATATTTGTATTCAAATAGTTTTCGCTTTAATTTTGCTACTGGATCCACTAACAATCCTGCACCTTTCGTGTCTATTACACGTTCCTTACCGTCAGAATACTTAATCCAATAATCAGAGACGTATTCTATTTTTCGCACCAGAGAACCATCTTTTCTACGAAAACTTTCCTGCAACAAATATTTTTTTTGAAGTTGATAATCTACGATAGTTCCATTTTGATATAAGGGCAGTAGTACATCAGTGTAAAATTTCATCTCTATATTAGAAGCAAACTGAAACGTCTTTTGTAAATGATCGTCAAAGACTGTTCTGTTTTGTTTAGCTTTTTTAGAAACATCGACTTTATATTTACTACGCATGATATAATTCCTGTAAATGATTCAGACGATCAGTAGCAATTCCGTATTTGATTTGTTCATCAGAATCAAAATACCAGTCTTTTGATTTGTTTTCGTCAAACAACTTTTCATCAATGTTGGTTCGAGACAACACAAGATCCTTCATTAGATTTACTTCTCGCCTATAGTCTTTCTGAAACTGTTCGATTTCATCAAATGTTCCCTGTGTCTGAGCAGAACCACGATGCAACATTGCACGACTGTGTGACATAGTGAATCGTTTCTGTCCACAAATAAATAAGTACAATCCACAAGACATAGCTAATCCCATATTATAAGTATAAATTGGCGTTTCAGAAGATAGGATAGTATCAACTAAAGAAAATCCAGAAGCTACAGAACCACCATTAGTAAAAATACAAATTTTAATTGGCATACGTTCTTTAATTGGTTTCCCAAAATCTTCCAGATTAATTAAAACAATTTCTTTTTGCAATTCCAGTAAGGTATCATCAATCTCATAATCTACATAAAAAATTCTCTGTTCTCTTAACTTAAAGAAGTTCAGCGAATACTCTGAGGGTAACTGTAAATTTTCTACATCCTTTGGAATATCAAGTTCTAAAACATTCATAATGTCACCGCCTTACATATTGATTTTCATATTTTTTACAGCGCAAACAACTCTAGCTGTTTTTAGCTTATTACATAAAACACGTTCCAGTTGCGCCTTGAAGTTTAATCGAGTTTTTTCATCTGAATGAACTAATACAATTTTTTGTGTGTTAATAGAAGAGTAGTATCTTAATAAATCATAATATTGCATATGTGAAGAAAACGATTTTAAATTCACAATTTGTGCTTTGTTTTTAACAAATGTATTATTAATATTAAAAGATTTAATATGACCTTCTTTAATATATCGTGCAAGAGTGCCTTCTCCTGCATAACCAATAAAAGCAATACAATCTTCTGGATTAGGCAAAATACTTTTTACCCATGACACGCTACGTCCCGCTGTCAACATACCAGAAGAAGCTAATATAACAGCACTTCTGGTGTTTTCTAAGTGATACACGCTATCCTCTGGCGCAACAATCCGAATAATATTTTGCCAATTCATCATATCGTCAAATTTTTCTTTTGCTTCGCCAGTTAAAATTTCACCATACGCATCTAGTAATCGATTAGCCAACGGACTATCTAATAAAATAGGCACTTTGAAATCTTTATCGTATCCAAACATTGAAAATAAAATCCACAATATGTACGGAAACCTATCTAATGAAAACGTGGGGATTAGAACTCTGTGATTACGCTCTACACAATATTGTTCTATGACAGTCCGTAATTTAACTTTATCTTTTACTTGCGATGGTGGATTATGTGCGCATCCGTATGTACACTCACCAATTACTATGTCCGCACTAGTAACAGGCTGAAAATGTTCAACAAAAATTCTGGTATCTTCTGTCGCAAGATTACCAAGGTCAGACGTAAACAACACTTTATGAATTTTGTTTTTATGCACTAGCCACATTTCTGTTTGCTGTGATAATAAAATGTGACCCGCAGGAGAGTAGCGGATTTGCATATCTTCATACACTGGATAAATAATATCACATTCAACTTCTTCAATATGTTTAAGTGCGGTCTTTACATCATCTTCTGTATATAGCGGTTGGCGTTCTTGTTTTGAAGAATACATCTTGTTGATTTGCATAACATCACGCTGATTGATAAATGCACAATCCATCCACATTTCTTTTAAGATTCTTGTTGAGTTTTTCGGTACGATAATGCGAGCATTACAGTTATTGCGATATAATGCGGGAATTAACCCGACATGATCTACGTGGCAATGTCCAACTACAATAGCGTCTATTGTCTTTGGTTTAATGTCTTGCAGTATCTTTTGATTTAACACATAATTTTCACGGATATTATGTTTTTCTTGTATCAGTCCACATTCAAATAAATATGTGTGTTGCATTGTTAAAATTTTTGAACATGAACCAGTTACACCTAATGCATTACCACCTATAATTTCAATTGTCGTTCGTTTTTTGTTAAAATTTTTGCTCATTTTAATGTATGCTCATTCCACTGTCGATATAATTCTCTAGTTGCTTTATTTTTTAGAAACACATAAGTAATCGGATTTTCGGGATGGCGTGAGTTATATAGAATATCAACCAAATACTGTCCCGCATCATGCTTAATATACAGCCGAAACTGAATGTGATTTCCAATATAAACAACTTCATCTGAATTATATGTTTTACCAGTAATTACAGAAGTTGTTCGCATAAGTATCCTTTCTGAACGGTAAAAAAAGAGAGATTTATACTATCGTATACATATCTCCCATCTTTTTAAATTCCATTCACAGTATTATTTTTTCTTATAATATTTCTGCCTATTCGTATTATTAGTAGGACGGTTATTATAAGATAATAATTCTTTAACTAATTTTTTATTTTCATTATCTTCCCAACTATCAATATCAGACAAATCTAATTTCTGTAATGCCTGTTTTGCTTCAGATTTAGAAAGGTAATTCAAAAATAAATTTCTTAAAATTGTAAATACATGAAAATGATCTTCGCAATCCGCATACATTTTCCAAGAAACAAACTTATCATGATATTTGTCGCATGTATCACATCTGTGATATTTTTTACCACAAATCTCACATGTTGCGTTCAAATATGCCATTTAATCACCTCAAAAAAGTAAAGGTGAGTTCTGACACCCACCTTTACTATAATTATTTTGTTTACTCAGCGTCAGTTTTCGGAATAATAATCTTGAACAGAGTTTTCTCTTTATCACAGTATGCCTGCTGTGCAATGACAGAGAACGGATGGTTGCCATCGGTCTTGAAATCAATAGTAACCTTCGGATCAAGTTTAGCATTCGGGAAAATAATATAAGCATGAATCTTAACAGACGGATTACATACATCACAACCAAGAACTTCCAGTACGAACTTACCTGCACGGGGGAAGTTTTTAGCGGTGTTAGTAACACCAACTGCCTGATCGGACTCATAGTCATACATTACGAAAACCTGAGAACCAACCGCTACATCACTACCAAGAGTAATTTTCTTCTGAGAAGCATCATAAACAAATTTACCGTTTCCTGCGGAAGCACTACCTTTCAGTTCCTGTCCAAGAGTACCATCGCTATTCAGAACATAAATGCTCTTTACATCCTGAGTCGGTGTATGTTTCAGTGTTAAAACAGCAGAAGCACTAGCAACATCAATAGTTTCAAAAGTCGGAACTACCATCTTGTTATCAGCTGTTGCGGATACTTTGGCAGTACCAGACTGAGCGGCAAGCAGTCCGAGGTCGAACAGAGAGTTCTGTCCAGAGAAAGTTGCTTCTTTCGCTCTATCGAAAGTCATAATACGAGAACCAAGTGCATCAACCGCATCGGTGCTTTCAGAAGTCATTTCCAGAGACGGTTCGGTAATCTGGTTGATAGACCACATGTAAGAACCATCTTCGGTAGAAGTCATGATACCTCTCAGCGCATGGTCAATGACAAAGTTATTAGGATTAAATTCAGCCATTATGTTTTATCCTCCATACAAAAAAGACAAGGTTAGAAATCATCCCTTGTCCAATCAAAAAGTTTTTTATTTATTTTCTTCACATCGCAAAAACCAGAGTATTGTCCTTGTATCAATGCGAATGAAGATATTGCAATTTGCGAACCTATAGCAGATTCATTAAACATGCCAATCGGCATCTGTTTAATTGTTTCTAATGGACAGCTATATCGAGAAAAACGCAAGATCATTTTTATCTTTTGTTTAATGTTAGACTGTCCAGAACATGCGAATTTAGCTTTCTCATCTCTGTCAAGCATAATCATTATTTTACGTGTACCCTCATTCAGTGCAGTGTCATGGTTTTCACGAATATGATGTATGGTACGCAAATATGAAGCAATCTTGAGATAAGCTAATTCATCAATTACAATAGTTTCCTGATCATTGGAAAACACCCAAGAATCATTCTGCGGATTAAGACAAAGTTCTAATTGTGAAAAATCAAAATTGCCAAACAGAATAGAAGTTTCTTCAAGTGTATACTGCGAGATTACAGACTTTAACGACATTATGAATAATTCATAATCCGTAATCTCCATAAAGTTAATTCCTTGATCATCTAGTTCGGACATTTTATCAGAAGGAGTAGAAGTAAATACACCTAACAGTGCATTATATTTATGTTCACCGTATTGGATTATCTGTTCAACAGTCGGTTGATAGATCGTCAAATAATCATTAACCTTAAATGGCTCTCCAACAAATGCTTGTAATTCATCAATTTGATAAGCCACTAACAATTACCCTGCCATCACGCACAATGCCATTTAAGGTTGTCTGTTTGAACGTTAATAAACGCCCAAGATAACGATTATCAACAGGTCGAGGATCATTAGAAATTAAATTTAACTGTGTTCCAAAATCTTCGCAGTGATTAAATTCATCTTCAACCAATGCGCTCAACAGATCATGCGTAGCAATACCAGTCGCATCGTCCTTTGCATGATTTGTGTGAATCAGAATATAAAATGCTAAATATAATTCTTTATAATAATAATTTTCTTTACTTAACGTAGACCATTGAATTTCATAACACAAAAAACTTCGTGTTTCCGCTTCAACAGGCGTTACTAAATGGTACGGTAAAATCACCGTATCAAATAAATCATCATAATCCAGTAAATCCTCTTGACCATCTTGTGCATGTCGTAACAGTAAATCCATGATAGGTTCATTGTTTAACAGTTTCTTTTTGATAATTTCTTTTTCTAATATAATATCGTTTTGATATTTTGATTTGTAATCCAGTAATTCCATAGTACACCTCTACAGCGACTTTAACTGTAATTTCAATTCTGCTGTCCAGTCATTTAACTGACATTTAACGGTTAAAATTTTGTTCAGATAATCTTTTTCCGAACCAATAAATTTAACACTACATTGATTATTACTTGCAGTGCAAACAACAAAATTATTAACAGTTTGATCTCCAATAAAGAAATTCCACTGGTAGCCAGTCGTATACTGTGATGTGATATTGTTATTGTCGGCATCGAATATATTGGCTTGGATGCGTTTTGCACTGCCACCAATCTTTAACACGTCATTCACAGCTGATAATTTGAGTTGAAGCTTACCATCAACTGGCTCAACCGGTTTAATTACACTATCACGATAATAGTCTGCACAAAGAATTTTGTTATCATAATCAATAAAATCATGAATTGAATCAAATTCATCTTGTACTAACGTGAATATGATTAAACCACGTGGAGTAAGATTGTCAATTTTTGTTACCTTAAATGTCAGCGGAACAGTATTAGGCATAGAAATTATCATCCGAGTATTATAAAAAATACTAATTGAATCATTATTATATGGCAAAATAAATTTATCTTGATTATCAACAGTTTTCGTCATATTACCAGTTGAAACACCAGAACTATAGCTTTGCTGAATCCTTTGTACACCACACATTTGATGCAGAGTTTTGACACCATCATCCCATGTGACCCACTGATATACATAATCACAGCGCAAAATTACAAACTTTGGAAGTAAATTCCTCGAATCTGAATTAACTACAAGCCATTTATGATAAACACCTCGGTCGTCTGGAATATCAACATATAAACCAACTGGAAAATCAATGTCTAAATCGGCATATGCCTTCCACCAATCTGGTACGCATGATTGTTCATTCCACACATCAGGTTCAAACATAATCTGATGTTGTGGAAAATCATCTAATGCTGTTGCGTATTCTGCAATCATAACTTTTAACCAAACTTTAACCTTTTTATCAGTATCCGTTGGGTCGTAACCGTGTAGTTGTTTTTTATGATTATCATGCGAATAATCATATAAGTAACATGGTCGTGTAGCTAAATCATTATAAAATGTTTGCTGTACAACATGATCTGTTAATTCTTTATATTTTTGTCCTAAATACTCAGTTTTGGAAGTATGTTCTTTCATATCACGAAACGTAATCATTTATCATACCTCCAATCTACTCACTTCTGCTCCTGCGTCTAATATAAGTTTACGATAAACTTTGTAATTGAAATTTGGACTATTGTATTCAATCAGCGCAGATTCCAACAAACACATAATATCTACTATCTGAGTAGGTTCATCACACAATGAGTTCATCCCTCTCAGCTTCAACAATAGTCCAATAATACTTTTTGTTACATCTATTTCTTGATATTGATCTTTAGTTGCGGGGTCAACGATCAATAACAAGAAAAAGATTTTTCCTCTTAATGATTTTTTTATTTGATTAAATTGTTCACAGGTAAATTCAACACCATATTTCATTATGAAAACGCTCCATAATAATATTGATGATTTCTTGCCTTCTTCTTTAATTTAAGTTCGGCACTCTCAAGACGATCAATTATGGTCTTGTAATTTCCTTGCAATTTCTTTTCTTCTTTCCCGCCGATTAATACAGAAGTGTTAATTGTCGTATCAGCTTCTGGTCTTAACCAGTTAATAACCATGCCATCTGAGAATAAATCAGCCACAAAATCATCATCTGTTTCATTGTCAACAGGATTTTTTAGAGTATAGGTTAATGTGCGGGTTTCATCATTAAAAGTCAAAGTATCAAAAATTTTACGAATATAAGGAATAGCACCAACCCCATGAAGCATCCCTATCATTTCTTCGTAAGCGATATTTTCATCCTTCTTAAAAAACAGAACATCGTCATGTTTAATGTAGAAGAGCGAAAAAATTTCATCATAAGTCATTGGCTATTCCTCGCTTTTTAAAGAAATTCTTTAATACAAGTTCCTAGAATTTCGTCAATGATTGATAATTTAGAAATGTCTGGATAATTCTGTTTGTGAATCATTTCCATTGCCGCAATAGAAATAACTTCTTTAATTGGACCTGGAGAAGTTTCGAGTTTTTCTCTAAACTCAGCATCAGATAAAGTAAAGAAGTCCTCTAACGACTCGATCTCTAAAAACGTCTTGTAAGTATCCCCAAGGTCTTTGCGCCACCGATACAGAAGTTCTGGATCTTCAATCATGATCTTTCCATCTTTTAACAGCGGTTTACGGCGGTATGTCTGTAAATCACGATATGCGACGTTCTGCACATCGCCAAAATAATCCCAAACATACATTCTTAAATGATCTGGGGTAGCGATTACAAGTTTCCACGGAACACAGCTACGACAAGGAATCAAATCATCCAATTCATATTTGCGTTCACTCGGAACATACACTTGCTGTTTCTTTGATTCTTTTTGTTTTGCCGTCTTTTTGTTTGGTTCTTTTACAGCATCAAGTATTTCCTGAGTAACAGTGTTCATATGGCTTGTAATCTTAAACCCTTTTGATTTCAAATCATCAATCAGTTCTTTGTTAGAAACACCCAACTGTTTTGATAAGTCTTTAATTTGCATGTAATCTCCCTTTAATCAAAATAATGGCAGTCAACCGACTACCATTGTTACGGTTCATTAACCAGTAATTTTAATTGCGCCAAACAGCTCGTCAATAGCAACGCCAGTTCCTTCGATATAAGCGATTTCAGCATCAATCGTCATATCTTTCTTCTCGCCGTTTGTGCCAGATTCGTAATACATTACGTCACCTTCGTTGACACGTTTGATCGGCTTGAACTCAGGATCAATCGGAACAATCAGGATTGTCTTGTTGTCTGTGATGCTTGTGCGAGTACCCTGAGCGTTGATTCTCGGAATAGCGGCACACATATAACCTTCCCAGTTACCAAGTACACCTTTCTGGTTCTGCTCATCTTTCATGGCATCAGACCATACGTTATAATCTACAGTACCCTGAAGCTGATTCAGTGCCAGTTTAGAACCCATCAGACAAATTTCTTTACCAGTTACTGATTTAACAAGCTCACACTGCTCAATAATAGCAGACTTAGTGTCTTTAGAAACATTAGTTTCCAGAATCATATCAGTCGGCAGAGAAGCGGGAAGTGCTTTAAAAGCTACATACAGTGCTTCATATCTGCGCTTCTCAATAGCGGCATACATCTTGTCTACCATTCCTGCAAAGTCTACTTTACCTTTACGGAACAGGTCAAAATCAGTATAAGTCTTGATAGTATACCAAGAGGTCTCGATACGGAAAGCAACACCAGGCTTCAGTGCCTGACGTACTACATCATGATGATTTCCTGCAAATTTAGAAACAGTCAGGATGGAACTATCTTCTACATAGAACTCGTTTACGTCACCTTCCGCCAGATTTCTGTTGTCTACCAGTTCATCAAGGAAACTGCCGTTAGTAGCATCAATGCCAGAAACCATTCTGTCAGCGATAACATCCTCAACCAGAGAAGCCCACTCTTTCGAGTGCATACGATATGCCTGTCTCCGTTTCATAGGAGTTGCGTGTTCCCAGTTGATACCAAAAATTCTATCTGCGCCGTTACGAATAATTTTGTTTGTTTCTTCTTTAGAATATTTAGTGTAGATACCGTGAGAAGCATCCATCATCAGATCATGAAACTCAACAACATTTTCATATTTATTGTCAAACTGATTCATAACATGTGCAGAAAAAGCTGTCATATCTCTCATTAGTGTTTATCCCCTTTCAATTTATTAAACCTGTGCATTCTTGATACACTCAATACGAACCATATTCAGTGCATTACCCTGCACAACAGAATGCACACGACCAATAAAGCCGTAAGTTGTACCTTCTGGTTTAGCGGAAGCGGCAACTTCAACGTAACCACCTTTTCCGTCAACTACTACATAGTTGCCCTCTTTCGGCAGTTTATTTGCGCCAACAATAGTGGAAAACTGATAAGATGCAACAGCAAAAATTTCATTTTCCTCTTCAAGCACCTGATAACATTTTACTGGTGCGCCAGCTACATTTGTAAAGTTATACGGCTGACTCTGTGCTTTAGTTACAGCGTCTTTTACATCTGGCGAAGAACCAGTTACAGCAATCTTGTCACCTTTATCGGCAATAGTTCCTTTTCTAGTCTGTAATCCATCATAAGTCGGATCACCAACTTTTACAGCAACGCCGTTGTCTACATCTTCATCGAAAACTAAATCAAAAATTTTTCCAACGTCTGTAGCTTTCAGCTTGCTAGATTCAAAAATACCATGCTTACCTTTTGCATCGGTTGTATATACATGCGTACTCATTCAAAAATCCTCCTAATTATTTTTTGTTCAGCAATTCATCAAGGAAAGAATTATCTTCCTGTGCAGGCGTTCCAAAAGCAAAAGTATGCGTTTCAACTCCTGTTTTAACTTCATTTTTATTTTCTGCTTGCTGAGAAACAGAAAACGTTCTGCGCATCTGACCAAGCACAAGATCACATTCTTTTCTCAGTTCATCAACGCTATAGTTTTCTTTATTGTTAACTAAGTTTTTGAAATTATCAGATTCAGTGATTTCGGCATAAGCGGAATCAGACAGAATAGCATCACGCTTTGTATTTAATTCTTTGCGCTCATAATCTTTCAGTTTAATTACAACTGTGTCGTAATCTTCACGCATTGTTTTAAGCTCAGTAAGTTCTTCTTTTGTTAAATATTCAAGAAAAACCTCAATTGCTTCACCCTCAAACTGAATATCATTATCATCTTTTGTATAATTCTGTTTGAATACATTCGATACGCAAGTTCCGTCCTCATCAACTGCATTGTGCTGATAAAAAAAGTATTCATCAAAAACATCAATGATATAATCGTAATCACGATAATTTTCATTTTTACGTAACTGCTCGTAGATCTTACGCCTAACATTATCATGTGATAATTCAAAAGTAACTTGATAAGTAGGCTCTTTTGCATCCTTTTCCATTTTATTATCTTCCACGATTTTGTCCTCCTTTCTTACAGAATTTTTATTGAAATCTTCTGTAAGAACAGAAGAATTTTCAAGCGAATTAACAATCTTGATTTTAGAACCTTCCATACCTGGCTTTATTTCGTTGCCGTTAGCATCATAGCCTAAAATCGTAATTCCAGAAAAATAAAAATCTGTAATAACCAAAACATCATTTTCAGCGTCAAAATGACACTCATCTACACAAAGTTCTACAGACACAGGACATTCACCGTGTCTGGAAACAATTTCAACTGCGGCTGTATATTCATCATACAGAAGTCCATGAACAACAACCCTATCAACTTCTTTATCATCGTCATAAATCATTTTCACATCTGGATTAGACGGAATATGACCAACGGAAATTTCGTCATAAACAAAATCTTCCTTCTCGTTTAAATGTACATTATGACCATAAAATTCAAACTCTCCATCTACTTTATGGATATAACCCAAAATAGGTCTATCACCAATAGACGGAAGTGCAGAAGCCATAGTTTCTTTAGAGATATAAGAATTGTTTAAGTTCCGCATCGTATGACAAGCCGTGAGTTCAACTTCAGTAAGTCCCTTTTTTGCAGTAGCTTCAAAAGACACCATACCGTCTGTCAGCACATGAATTGGCTTCTCATTGTTGTCATGACTTGAAAAAGAAGTAATGTTTTGGTGTGCCTTATAAAATTTTACAAGTTCATCAATTGTTATAATACCTTCCACGCATTACACCTCAGAAAAATAATTTATTAGTAAATTTAATATCATTTTGGGATTTAAACGTATACAATTTGCCATTGTTAACGAATACCCAATACATATCGTTTTGATACACACAATGAGTAATCTGCTTTAATTTTTCCGCAGTTTCTTTATTATTTGTAACAATAAATTTTTCCATCATCATGTACCCCTATCATCATTCTTTCCAGACACTCTTGCAGAAACACCTTCTTCAGATAAATCTTCTTCTGGCATTTCTGGTCTGCCCGATTTTTGATCTGAACCACTCATTGTATAAGAGTTCATCAGTGGTATCATCTGTTCTTTAATTTTAGAAGCGTTTTCAAAACGAATCTTATTCCAAGCTATCCAAGGTGTATCACCAAGAGAACACAGATAATCAATCGCAGAACCACCAAGAGTTGCCGCTTCTTTTTTCATCTGAACAAAATCGGCTTCGTTGTATCGTGTCTGATCGAAAATTTCTAACTCAAAACCATCAATAATATTATTCTTAATATAATAGTTCAGCCATGACTCTAAACGGCGCACATAAATAAACATGTTGCCAGTGTCATTAGCAATCGAGTATTTGATACCAGAAGCGTTTGTCGAACTACCAGAACTTACTACTAATTTATTTACACCCGCATTGGAAAACAAATTATTTATGTTTTGATTCAAAGTATCTGTATCGTCATTATTAGTTGATTTATCAAAATTGATAACCTCAAAATCATAAGGAGCAACACCAACACCAACTAAATCTGGAACACTATTTTCAATGATCGCTTGAAACTGATTTACCATTTCTAGTGAGATAGCAAAATCATCAATATCATTAGAATCCTTCATTAACGGAATTTTACCTAACAATAATTTATAATTCTGCAACTCCGTTTTAGATGCGAGAATAGCTTCTGTATCAATCAACTGTAAGAGAGAAACAAATAACGGCACAAAATAGGGGAGTGGCATATAAAATTCATCATCTGTTCCGCTAACGATGGTGCAGGTTTTTTCTGGTGTCAGTCGAAACCACTGAGCTGATCTTCCTATTTCTTTATATTGATTGTATCCATCAATGAAACACTGATCCCAACAACCAGAAGTATCTCCATCAACACCAAGTACAAATTGCTTATTTGTTCCAACATCAAAATATGCGGCGTTAAAATAAGTGATCCATTCACCAGATCCAGTTTTACCATAAACACGACAATACTGTACGTCCAATGGCATTAAAAACATGCCATCATCGTCTGATTCATACATAAATCCTGTAAATTGACCATCTCGAATCACACAAGAAATAATATTAAAACACTCTTTTTCCATCTTAAAATGATGAAAAGTTTTTAATATCTTCTGATAATTCGGCATAATGTTATCAATATCAATTTCTTCGCTTAAATCCATAGTTGGAATAATCGTGTAGCGATATAACGGCATAGTAGCATAGTATAAAATCAGCTTTTTATACACCATTGATACACGGGTTAGAAACCGAGATGCTTCACGGATATTATCAATATTATTGATAGGCGATTCGAGGTATTGTTGAATAAGAGTCTTTGTATGCTGTGTGAATGATTTCGTAATGTTTCTTGTTACATCACGCTGTAAAATTTGTTGAATCTTTTCAAAATTTTTAATTGTTTGCGCTCGTTTTCTCGTATGAGCATAATCTTCACTCGACATAGAACGAGTTATCATTTCCATTGACCGTTTAATATTGCGTTCTTTCGTTATTTTTCACCACCTATCTATATCGAGTTACCCGTTTCGGCATCCTCATATGAATCAACATTTGTGCTTCTTGTTCTTGCGTCTGCTTACGTATTTTCTTTTTTAATCTAATTTGTTGTGCGACATATAGGTTGTATTGCAAAGAAGAGTAGCGGTCTTTTCGCATACCATTCTTCTCTGTAATTCTAATCTTTTCTCCAACAACCTCATACTCCAAATTTATAAGTTCGTTAATAAGAGCAGATGTCTGCACATATGGATAAAGACATTTCGCCTTTTGAGCGGGATTCAATTTAGAATATCCCTTTTGATTATTAAAATATTCCTTCGATTGTAACTCTGTAATTGGTAATGTTAGCTTTTTATTTTGTATTTGCGCCCTCAGAGCAGTAGCAGTATCACTATTAAACGTAGCATTTGCCTTAATAGACCAAAATGCTTTATTAGCATTTGGCTCTTTACAACGTTCAGCCATAGATTCATCGTTAATACATTTTAATGCCTGATATTCAACGCCTAACTCTGGATCAAAACGATTAACAGCAATATAATCAGCCACGCCTAATCCAACACCATTCGTATCCATCACCAAATCCGTACAATTGAACCGATAGAATGTACGCATAATAATCAAACCTAATTCATCTGTAGTCAGTCCTTCATATGTATCAATCGAAACAATATGATTCATATAATCATAATCTGACACTGGAAGATTACGGTTAATAATCAGCGCAGATGCATCGTTATCGTGTTTTTTCGAGTTCATCAACGCAATATCGACAGATAAAATACGCCGTTCGTTAAATACTAATTTTGGTAACTTAAAGTGCATAGTAGAATAATCATAAGCTTCTAGCGGATAGATAATAGAATCTCGTTCAGTCCGTAACGGTTCAATATCAGAAAACTTAAAGAATGAACCATCCGTATCGCTGTACCATAATGAACCCATTTCAATATCAAATGACATCTGATCGAAATCATCTTCGGACATTTCATCTTCAATCTGCTCACGCATCAGTAATCCTTCTTTAATAGAAAGCTGATATGGCAATGCACAGACAAAATATCTCTTTGTATGATCCAACATATTCTTCACAAAAGAAACAAATCTTTTATAAGACCAATGGCTTTTATACCATGCACTAGTCGCATACATTTCCATATTACGTTCTTGTAAATGAACGTATTCTGGTTTATCTAAATATAACGGATGACGAGGATCTGTTAAGAATTTCTTCAATACATTATCTATGATCTTTTTCGCAACCATACGGTATTCATCGACAATCACGATATTGGCACGATTATGTCTGGCATTATCATCAGAAGTAACAACTTTAATAGTTGAACCATTTCTCCATTTACAAATTGGTTTATTTACACCAGTGTGTAATTCTTCAATTTCATTACGAATATTGGCAGAACCCCACGTGTAGTTTTTACAAAATTCTTCATCAATCTTTGTTAAGATTTCCAATGCTTGACCTTTTGTACCAGAAGCAATAACAATCTTCGTGCCTGGATATAAAATGCATCTACAAATACAGAATAGTGCAAGTAGCCACGATTTACCCTGACCACGTGCCGCCACGTATATCACATGAGTCGAATGCATCATTTCATATAAATTTATTTTCTGAAATGTCTTTAACCCAGTGATATTGCAATAATCAACACAAAAACGTTGTGGATTCTCACGGTAAAAAGTACCACGTTCTGCCACAACATACATCATTTGTTCTACTTTGTCTTGAAATACTTGTTTCGTTGTTTTCGACAATTTATCACCGCCTTATTCCTCAAGGTCATGACCAAAGATATTGTCAAAAGCAATTTCTGTATCTGATTCACCTTCATATTCTGGTTTTTTCACGGTATACTTTTCTATAAACCGTCTGTACAAGTGAGAGAGTGGATTTTTAATTTTCAAATTCTCACACATGTGACCACGATAGAACACATCAATATACTGTCCAATACGATCTACATCCTTTAGTTCTGGGTCAATATCTGGACATGGACGTTCGGTTTCCCATTTTTGAATCAGAGTACCAAAGGTTTGCGCTTCTGAAAAAGCATCCAACACGTTTTGTTTTGGCGTTAAATTTCCAGAGTTCATTAACTCCTGTAAAGTTTTATATAAGTCTTTAGTCGGCAAATCATCTTGATTAGCCTTGCGGATTTTTAACTGTGTTTCAGCAATACTCTGTAACACAATTTCCATAGACTTAGTATTACACTCATAGCGGGTACTCCAATCTTTATACTGCTCATATAAAAACTTATAATCTTCTGTAGAGTATCCACGCCCGAAACGTGCTATGGTGTCTTTTAACTGCTCCTTCGTAAGTCCATACTCACTTAAATTCTGCGTTGTATCACTCGATTGCTCAAAACTCATAGTACGATAATTTGCATTTCTTTGTAATATACCTAAATACTGCTCATTAACATACATAACTTTTGTTGGGTCTGAATTGTTTTTAACCATCTCTTGCGCTGATTCATAAATAGAATCAATAAACGGCAAATCTATTAGTTTTAATCCTTTTTTTAACGTATCAATATTTTCATACTTGATACCAGTTCCAGTATCGGTTGGGATTATAACTTGTTTGACGCATTGTTTACAAATAGGCAAAACATTTGATCCCCATTTCTCGCTTTTATAAAAATCAGATTTAGGTTTAAATTCAGCACAGCAATGACAATAAGCTCCATTTTTCATAGACTCATAAGCTTTACTCAAAGTCTTGTACATCTGTTTTACTTCATTTGGGGTTTTGCCTTTTAGAACGTCAACATCATCAAATGCAGTAATTTTTTTCATCCTATTTCTCCTTTTGACATATTAAAACAACTATTGAGTGATATTTCTATCTGCCAATATATATCTTCATACATATTCAGACACGTAGCATATAACAGCCGAGCAGTCGGGAGCGACCCAACTGCTTTGTTATACCTATAAAACTACGGATAGACTGCTTACTATCACCTTTTACACACCTTTCGGCACAAATATCGTTTTGTTTTAGAATGTACTTGTATAAAAAGCCTTGTGCTACTCAGACCAAACTCCAACGTTATACACGCATTTCTGCGCTTCACGGCTCTACAGATTATTGATATTCCGCAGGTTTGATACAGTCATCGGCTAAACCCTAACTACGGTTATTGTACACAGTACCGTCTATTGCTCTGTCCGTCTCGTTTGTTCCTTTGTATGCGACACATATTGACACATATTCTTGATGTTGAGATTCTGTCTCTCCTTGCACAATATCACTATTATGCAACAGCAATAAACACAAGGTATACCTCATGCGCTTACTGATCTTCCGAACATTCTCAGCACCGTTGGTTTCACGGCTCTGCACTGAGTTACTCAATAGCTGTTTTAATGTTTCAAAAAAATAGTGGGTATTTTTCGTACCCACTATTTAATACCACCTAATTCAAAAGTGTATTCAATTGCTTTTCCTTGTTCATTAAAAATAAATAAATTTGATTTTGGTGTAGAAGATAACACCTGTGACGTAGCATATGGATCAATGCCAATCACGCTACCTACAGATAACACATTGCACCGAGTGCCAACTTCTTTTGACTGGCTATGATGAATGTGTCCAGAAATTAAGTAGTTAATATCTGTATGATACAGCCTAGTAAATTCATGAATTGCGGTAGAAAGATTTTTTACTTCACCATGAATCCCTAAAATATTAAATCCACAAATGGTTTCAAAATTCATTCCAGTTGGATTTTCAGCAATTGTTATGTGATTATTATTCCGTAATCTTATTTTTAAAAACTCACGAATCACGTAACTCATGTTTTCATCTGGGAAAGAATTTTTCGGCTGTCCAAGTAAACGTAATTGATTATGGTTAGAATCACTCACCATCTGAAATTTTACATCTACATACTGACTAATATCGTTTAGCCATTCTGCAATATATTCAGCATAACGAATGGCTGATTCGATCACACCATACTGCAATTGTTTCAGCTGAGAACTAAGCCTAAGCATACCTTGTACACTATCGCCTAATTCCCAAATAGAAATAGAAGATAAGTTTTCACGTTTAATAGCATCTAATAAACACTGTTTCATATATTCCATACGGCTTACGAATACATGACTATTGTACTTATTAACAACATTACCTGCTAAATCTTTAATACAAAACTCAATTCCGAAATGACAATCAGAAAAGACAAATAGTCCCGCTCTGTTATTATCGGTTTCTTTAACAGGCAGTCCGACTGACCGATAATCCATATCTGGAAGTGCCTTAATAGCGTCAACTATCTTTTCTGTAATTAATTCATCACGTGCTTTCTCACGCAGTAAACGGTTGTATTCAATTTTTTCAGTTTGAATCTTTTTTCTTTCTTTAAGCAATTCATAATATTCCGCACTAGCGGTTAAACTAGCATATTGCTTACGATATTTACTTTCCGTATATTTCACATGCAGTATATCATTTAATACATTCGCCACATCTTCCCACGTACCAATAGTATCTTTTAACGAACAAATTCTTTTAATTACATCTTCATCAGATTCATTTGGTAAACGCTCAAACTGCATTACACTAGTTCCTCATCTTTGGTTGTAACAAGAATAGAAACCTCTGTGCCATCAGTGAAATATTGATTTATTACATCCATCAGATCAATCAGTTCATCATCCTCTGACACCAATTCATTGTTTGTTACACACGCATTATTTATTTTTAATTTAGTTGTCGTTGTCCTTTTTACTTCAATCATTTTTTACATCCATTTCTGCAACAAAACGCTGTTTTGGTGAATACTCATTAAACTTGCACGGTATTAACACACCACCTGAAGTAACCTTCCTAAGTTCTTCAAATGATTCATAAGTACAGAATACTATATCATTTTCGAGAAACAAATATTCTCCATTCTTTGCTCTTGCGGGTTCAATCCATAATTCATCGTTGCAAATTGTCACATAATATCCACCTCCATAATCATAATAGTCCACTTTTAATAATTTAATATCAAGTTTTCTATTAAAATTACGGATTAAATAAATAACACAATCAACAATATCTTTATCTGGACACACGAAACTTACATTATAATCACTACTCAGTTCAATAATGTTGTCGTATAAATTCTCATGATCTTTAAAAATCATAACCTTTTCTCCGTTAAATCACGAAGAAATCCTGTGATTTGAATTAACTTATCAATCACATAATCAATTTCTTCTTTTGTATTAGTATAATAAAAACTAAATCTTACACAGGTATAAATTTCTGGCTCTTTCATACCTATAGCTTCTAACACGTAAGATTTCTCAAGTACATTAGAATTACAAGCAGAACCAGTCGATGCGCAAATTCCAATATTATCTAGCATAGAAACGATTGTATTTCCATCACAACCATCAAATTGTACGTTTACAATGTGCGGAGACACGTTCTCATTTAACACTACATGGGCGTAAGGTATTCTGCTGACACAATCAACAAAATAATCATGCAAGTCACGCATATAATGTCTAGGTTGACATACAATATCTTTTAATGCTACAGATAATCCAACGATTGCCGCTGTATTCTCTGTACCACCAACTAACCCTTTTTCTTGATGACCATGAATAATCGTGCGAAGCGGAATAGAAGAGTACAATACAGCCGCACCACGAATACCGCCTATTTTATGCGCACCAAACGTGAATATATCAACATGTAAGTGTCGAATGTTTACAATTTCATATCCAATTGCTTGCGTAGCATCACACATAAGTACATGATTATACCGATGCGCTATATCCGCAAGTTTACAAATTGGCTGAATACACCCAGTTTCATTATTAACATATTGCACAATCACCAAAGAATTAGCAGGAGCGTGCTGACAAAATTCCTGATATGAAGACATATTTATCAATCCATTACTATCGACTGGTAAAATGTAAGAATTATAAGACTGTACACATTCGATAATATCAACGTGTTCTACTGCCGAACATAAAATATGCACAGAAGGATGAGATTTCATATAGCCTTGAATTGCTATATTATTTGCAGTAGTAACTGAGTTAGTAAAATAGACGTTTTCTACTTCACCGCGTAGAATATCAGCAATATCAGCACGTGCCTTTTCAATCGCTTCACGTGATTGTTTTCCTAACGAATGAGTTGAATTTGGGTTTCCGTATATTGTTGTCAGATAAGGCGTAATTGCGTCTAACACGTGTTTTGAAGGCCGTGTTGTAGCCGCCTGATCGAAATTCACTCTCATTTTATACCTCTATACAAATAGTACCTTATAAAGCAAAAAGACCTTGAAGCTAAAAATTTTCAATGTCTTTTGCGCCCGCTCAGCAGGCATTCGCTAATTAAAACTATGGTGCCATATTATAACAAAAAGGAGAACCAGACGCATCCGATTCTCCTAAGTGCGCTCCACTTGAAGAGACGCACCGCAATTCACACTGTTAGTATAATACGGACTCTATATCATTACATCTAGCATGTACTACTTGTTTTACTTATGCTTCAATACGAATATCTCTAAGCGGCTTTGTCATTTTTACTTTCACACCAATGTGAGCAGAATCTGACCACGGTCGCCCATTACACATACCAGTGCGGTCTGGATATTCCTTCATTTTATACTGCACGCCAAATAAAGACATTTCTTCTTTGGATTTTAAGTTATTGTAAATTGTAGTAAACATTGCCTGATAAATGTCGTTCAGTTCATGTAACGAATATTTTGTACCACACTCATTCACAACTAACTCCTGTACGGCTCTAATGAAATTTTCCTTTGTCATAACTTTTTCTCCTTTGATTCGTATAAGACATTGGTATAAGTATATTCACACCATGTCTTAAATTGTTGTTTTTGTTACTTCTCTTCTCAATATATAGTTTTTGACATAATCCTCTATAATTGCGCTATTATCAGCTCTCAGAGGAACTTAAAAGAACTTTTTTACACGTTTGCGAACAAAATTGTTTGTTTTTGTATGCTTCAAATAAGTGATGGCACACAGGACACTCTTTCAAATTCTTCACTAGTTTATAATGCGCATAATATTGTTTTCCCAAGTTATTAAAGTTCTCAACCCAAAATGCAACTGGTTTAGTTGTGTCAAGGTTCAAAATATTTACTTTGAACATATCAAGTTTGTCCACATGCAAGGTTTGTTTCGTCCCACGGTCAACAGTGCGAATATCATAATTTAACATTCCTTTACCAATCAAATCATTTAAACACTTGAAATACTTGTCAGTGTTAAAGTTGGTTACATCCGCCAACTGTTTCAGATCAACCGCTAAAATATGAAACCAATACCAATATTTCTCACTGGACAAATAATCGTCCACATGATACTTTTCCATGTGGCAGGTATCAATCCACTTTTTATGTACCAATAAAGCGAACAAGACTTTTTCATACTCCCAATTTTTCACTGACCGTATATTTTCCAGTTCGCATTCATAAACAGGCACTTTCACGTTATAGTCTTTAATGCGAGTAGCAGAAGCAATGAAGCGGTTATAAATCTCAGTTTTATCCTTTACGTCTAAATAACATAATACACCATCACTTAATTCATCAAATTTATATCTGATTTCTCCCTTCGTGTAATTATTGTTCAACATATAAACAGCAACAGCGGTTAACTCTTGTCTGCTAAACTGTTTTGTTTTTAATTTACCAATCTTAAAAATATATTCGCCGTATGTATAATAATTATGAATAATCAAATTTGCACCTCTGTATATTTCTTCCCTAAATACTCTGCACCGCTTTTATCTTCAATTACCGCAATATGCCTACCTTCCGGTAGTATGCTCAAAATATCTTCGCCCAACATATCCCAGATGAACGCTTCATCAAAACCGGATGTTTTATTGCCAAAATCAATCAGCACGTTAAATAAGTCGTATGTATTAGTTACAAGTTCGTCCAATTTGCCACGATATTCTAAATCGAACATACGTTTGGCATTACTGATAATACGGTGAAAATCGTCGTCATTGATATTGTCAAGCAAGTGTCTCACTAATGAGAGATATTTATTATTACAATAGTCACGGTAAATCTCGTAAACAGTGTCGTAATTATATCTCACTGGTGGCATCCCGTATGACATCAAAACATTTTCTCCCTTGATTTTACGGAACGAAATATTATCCTCAACCCGCTCAAATTTGTGGCAAAGCTTATTCATAATGCATGGCGAATCCAGAACAGGAGAGAAGTATTCAACACGATTCACGAATTTACGTTCTTCTTTTGTTTTGTTCGGCTTATATTTCAAGTCGTTGTATTTGATTTGAAATTTTGCCTTACAGATTTTCTGAAAACTTTTCATATGATTTGTATACGATTTATGCAAATTATCATACAGATAAATCATAAAGTACGGCTTCTTTGTAATCACCAACGAATTACGTTTGTATTTTGCGTCTATCACCTCTGGACTATCATTTTCTAAATCAATTTTTACACGCTTAATCCATTCTTCTGGAAATTCAGGAGATACACCAAGTTTAATTTTATCAATCTCTGCACCAATGATCTCACGCAGTAATTTCAGACGTGTTAAAATGATTCTATGTTCTTCTGGTTTGGTATCAGCAGGAAACAAAGGCAACATAGCATTGAGAGATGTGCTATTGTTCGTGATTTGACCTACTAAAGTGTCGAATCCGTCCATATCGCAAGCAATCATGTTAGCGTATGTCGGCTTTCGTTTCGGTGCTTTGTCTTTGTCATATGTGATTACATTGTTTTTATAATACGCCCCCTCAATTAGTTGCTGATTATCAGTTGTAAACGCAATATCACCGTCGAAATCCGAGTCACTATGGCGTATTGTGCTAGTATCATAAATACTATACACGATTCCAGAATACAAATACTGAAACCATTGTTCGCATTCATCGTCATCGTACACAGATAAGATATTATGTTCATGCCGATCCACCATAGGACTTCGCATCGCATCTATAGTATTTACACCACGGTTCAGCCAAAACTGTGTATATACACAATTAGCAGGAATAAACCCCTGTATTGGCATATTAGAAGCTTGTTGCAGTAGCGGAATAGGATCAGCCAACTGGAACTGATAATTTCCCTTCGCCCAAACACGACCAAGTTTTGCTTGCTTGAATGATTCCTTAATACTGTGATAAATCTTACGCTGTATGTATTCGTCTTTAAGCAAGTCTTGATTTTTCACAATTGCCTTTGTAAATAAACTACCGCAACTATTCATCATATCCTGCCAAGTTTCATCGGCGTGTTTACACCCAATAGCATACAGATTAGCGTATAACGATTCACCGCTACAGATTTTTTGAAACCATTCAATTGTCGGCTGTATCAACTCGTCTATCGCTTTATCGGACAATCCGCAATTCTGAATGTACTGGTAATTCAGTTGAGAATATTCTGCGTCATATTTTTTGTTGTATCTAGCAACACCCCAGTACAGTCCGTATTTGTCATGATAGTCAACATACTCACGCACCGATGAATAGTAATCATGCATCTTAAACTGCGACTCTGTGAGTAAAACGTCTATTTCGTCCACATTAAACAATTCGCCGTAAATACTGCGGATTTCAGTTACCCCACACCGTTCCTTTAAGTATTTACGGAAATCAAACGTCAGCAGATTGCCCTTTACGAATGCCGTCCTAATTACGAACTGGCAAGCAGTATATCCAATCCCCATATCCTCAGACCAAAGTTCAGCCATTTCTGGCGTGATTAAACCTTCGCCATCACAGCTGTTCAAAACAACGTCCATAGTAGTAGGTTCGACTGTCTTTGTTCCATCCTCATGCTTCACGATATAGTCTATCTTCTGCTGTGGAATAGTAGTTTCAACGTCAGCAATTACGCAAATTCGAGGTTTTCTCACCCACAGAACGGAAGAAAACGACAGGGCAAAATACGCTGATAGTTTCGACAGTACAATTTCATCAATCGTACCGTAGAGTCCGCAGTACAAATGTTCATTGAGTATATCGTAATATTCATCGTTGATAAACGTCACGGTATTACGTCTCATTTGTCCTGCACCACAACAGAACCGAACGTAATGTTTACCATTGCAGTAGAAGCCGTGTTCCGCTATATGCTTATAGTGTGCCTTATTTACAACTTTGACATTGATAAAATCCGTCAGGTAAGTCATATCGAGTAGTTTGTCCTTCAACTGTTTAATAGACTTTTTGGTACGCTGATTTGTGTGCTTTGTACGTACTTTATCAATTTGTACCCGCACTTCTTGAATGTCGTTGTATAATTCAAGCGGTGTGCGTTTCTCCCCCTGTAAGTCTCTCAGCTTGCGTAATACTAAATTGTCACCAATGGAAACAATTTCTTTATTTTTAACCGCCTTCTGATAACTGTACTGTCCCAGATCGAATCGTGGCTCAGTTGGTAGTTTCCCACCAACTAAACCTGTCCGATAAATCTTCGTTGTTTTAATTTTTAGTATGTCGTATAAAATTTGTTTTGGCATATATTCCTCTTAAATAATCCACGCTTCACATTGAATATTGCTAATATTTAATTCGTGTTTAGCACGTGTCATTGCTACATACATAAGTCGTGCTTCGTTTTCTGGTGCGTCACGCCAACTTGGAAACCTATCTGGCTCGCAACCAATAATATACACACGGTCAAATTCCAATCCTTTACTGCCATGAATCGTCATAAGAGAAACACCGCTATGATCGGATTTCTTTTTCTTATGATTCATCGTGCTAAATACAATAAAGTTATCAATCGAACTAAACCGCCACGCCATAGAAGTAAGGTTGAAAATTGAATCTCGTTTATCTTCGACTGATACTGAATCATATCGTTCATCAAGCCACTGATTCACCCTGCACAGTGCAACAATACTATCAATGATTTTTCCAACCTGCACGTTCCGTTCTTCTTTGGTCTTTAACCGAGAAATTATATTATTGAGTTTCTCTACGTTATCTCTTTCAAATGCCTTGTCAAACTTGTGGTCAAGTAATGCTTCATACATAGAATAGTTTCGCATGGTGGCTTCTGCCCGCAGATCATCTACCAAACTTGACTTAAAGTAAGTAGCAGGGTATAAGCGTGATTCTAACAGTTGTTCCAATGCTTCATCATCACTTGTGCGATTAACTAATCTTAATACCGCCATAATACCTTTAATCGGCTGACGCTCAAAAAACGAATCACTACTATATAGCGTGTAAGGAATGTTCTTATCTTTTAGCAAGGCTTCAAGCGAGTCTACCATTGCGTTGTTACGGTACAGAACAGCCGTGTTGTTCAATTCTGCTTCTGACAGCTTCGACAAACGTTCACAAATACTCTCTGCTTCATCCAATGGAGTATCATAAGTGCTTATATTTATTTTAGTTTTAGAGCAGTCATTAGCTTTGGCGTAATATTTTACCTTGTCACCCACAAAAGGTTTAATAAAATCATTAGACGCCGTTACTATTGTATCGTTGGAGCGATAGTTCGTATTCATGTAGATTACGTGATCCGCTTTATTACTGAACTGATAAAACAGCTCAGAATTAGCACCCCGAAACGAATAAATAGATTGTAAATAATCGCCTACAATGAAGATGTTGTTATCAGGACACATCAATTCCATTAACTTGTACTGAACTACGTTGTTATCCTGCGCTTCATCGTTCAATAAGTATTTCCAAGTACGTCCAATATTGTCCGCCTGATATTCCTTTAAGGTAAGCAGTAACCATTCGTCAAAGTCGTACAGATGATGTTTATGACAGTAGTCCTGATAATCGCTGTAGTAGTAGCGCATCTGCTTCTCAGAGTATTCGCAATCCTTCTCCTTAAATTCATCGGTTGGATAAATACCCCAGTTTTTCTGATAAGAAATCCAAGCACGAATATCTTTGATGTTAATTTTTGGATTGTCTTTCGACCATCTGCGTTTCAGCTGATAATCTTTTGGCATATTGAGAAGATCCTCGTAACCGATTTCTTCCAATAAACGCTTGCAGATTGAGTGCATTGTGCCAGTGGTGACGCCGGTAATATTTTTGTCTGCCAGTTTCTTCTTTAGATCATTAGAAGAAGCAAGAGTGAAAGACAGAGCAACAATGTCATTTGGATTGATGCCTTGTTCAATCATATAGTTAATCCGTTCTACTAATACAGTAGATTTTCCGGAACCCGCTGAAGCAACCACTTGAACAGAACCGTCAATTGTGTGAATTGCTTCAAGTTGCTGTTTGTTATATTCCATACAGTCTCCTTTTATAAATTTATGTTTGGTTTAAGAACAGTATAATCCGGAATGGGGTTAAAGTCAAGAGAAAATAAAAATAAATTAAGTATTGACAAAATTAAAAAGTTGTGTTATTTTATTATAATATATATATATTAATTATATATTATATATATTTATATATTAATTATATATAAATTATATATTATTAATATAATATTATTACGTTTTATTCGGCAGTCGTGTCAACGACTGACGATAGCGTGACGTTGCATCGCAACGGAACGCGCCCCGCCGACAGGCGGCGTTGCCGACAGGCAACTGTATAATAGTATTATATATATTTATATTATATATAATATATATTATATTTATATATATATATATATTATATATTTATATTACATACACTTAGACAGCTACGCCAGTAGCTGGCTAACGGTGCTGGTATTGCGTAGCAATGCCTGCGCCGAAGCGTCGCAGACATATATATTATATATATTATTATATATATATATATATATATATATATATATATTTATATATTATACAATAAGATAATATATTTGTCAAGTATAAAATTATAATTATTTTAATAATATATTTAATTAAATATATTTAAGTATTATATTATATA
>AUXO011569353.1_pt1 | contig 27413 bp, 16 predicted proteins | sample 768731 | NCBI WGS metagenome assembly AUXO01 (sample SAMN02715735, study PRJNA202380) | gut metagenome | biome: sheep rumen | host: Ovis aries | place: New Zealand: Palmerston North
GACCTCTGCCTTGGCAAGGCAGCGCTCTATCAACTGAGCTATTCCCGCATATTCATTTTTCCTAACGCTTACTTATAATACCAAAGAAGCTGACAAAAGTCAAGACTATTTGTCAGCTTTATTGTTATTTCTTCAAAAAAGATAAACTTCCATTTTCATAATTATTATATTGAATCAAATATCCATCTTTTATGCTTGATTTTTTATTCTCGAATTCTATATCTAAATAAACACTTCTAACATATTCTTCATTATAGTTATTAAATAAATGTATATCGAAACTTACCTTTGGCTTTATTGTATTTAAATTAATCTTAGCTGTATCTAATATTGCTCCAGAAAAAGCTACATATTTATTCTTTAAATTCAAATGTTCCATTATGTTGTCATTAACCAAGCTTAAGGTTATTGGATTTGAACAATCTGTATAAAATGTTGGTACATTACTCAAATTTGACTCATCATCATTATTCTCTATTCTTTGTGATGCTATTTGAGCAGCCTCTTCATTTGAATGAGCTATATTAAAATCAATTCTTGAATCTTCAGCATCCAAGATGCTATTGTATTTTCCAAATAATTTTGAATTCTTATAACCAAATCTAATTTGAGGATTTTCTTGTGCGATTGTTACCGCAATATTATCTATATATAGTTTATTAACTGTATTTTTTTCAGATAACTCTGATGAATTCTTTGTATTATTTATATATATAGCTATATCAGAAAATTGAGATATTGATATGTCAGTCAAACCACCATTTTCACTATGGTCTATTGCATATGCAGAATTATAAACTAATATTTGTTCAATTTGAAAATCGGTTGCACTATTTTCGTTATAAAACTTTGTTGTTGTTGTTGCATATCGATTAGTTTCTATTTTTCCAGCAAATAATAGTATATATATTACAAATAAAACTATAAATGCTATTGCTACAATTGCTATTTTTCCAACATCTGCTATGGTTCCTACATCACGTAGTTTGCCTTTTTTAAACTCTATTTTCTTTGGCATAAATCCTCCTTTCCTCAAATTACGGAGCTAATTTATTATACAAATTTTTCATAATATTAAATACTTTAATATTCCAATTTGGATCACTTGCATATTTAGTGTTAACTGCTCTTATTGTCAAGCCACTATAATATGATGCTTTAGCTGTTTGATTATCAAATATTGGTGTTCCTGGTGGATTAATATAATATTTTACCAACATTCTAGCTACCAATTCAATTCCTTCTTCATATGTTTCAAATGTATATGACATATTATATGGATCAGAATCATACGCACCATAACCGAATAAATTCTTTTTATTTTTAGCTATTGTTGAAGTGCCCCAACCGCTTTCATGAATTCCTATTGCAGCTAAAAACACTCCATTAATATTATATTTTTCTTCACAATTATAAAAAACTTCTGCATTTGTATCAAATATATGATTTACATCACTTGCGTTGTTTGACAACACATAGAAGAAATCACTTTTAGCCAACCCACTCTTCTCATTCAAAGCCATATTCGAACTAACTACTGACACAATTTTTTGTTTACGTGATTTTTCAGGCAATGAACCATCTATTGATGAAGATGTCAAATTTCCTGTATGTACATAGCCTATATAATCAAATATTTGTACTTTGCACCATTCAGAATTTACTACATCTAATAATGTAACATCATAGTATTTAATAATATTACCTATTTCATCAGAATTATCATTTGGACTTTTCATTAGCAACGTATCTTGATTTACGTATATACTCTCACCTATATGTATTTTTTGATCCGCCATCCATTGATTTGTTCCCACTTCAACTTTTTCTTGAACAGGATTTTCTAATCTATTTATATTAATAATAGTATCATTTACAACATCATTATTGTTGTATGTTCTCATAAAAGTTACTTCTTCTTTACCAGTCTTACCTTGTTGAACTATCTTTTCTTCATTCAATGGTATTTTATTACTATTAGTATACTCAGTTTCAAAATTCACTGTGCGTGTGACGGTTAGAATCTCTTTGCTCTCGTTAGTCTCTATATTTTCTGCTAGTATCTCTGCCAAATCTACAACTTCATTATTTTTTTCAAAACTTCCAATTGCCACTAATTCCATTTGTGGCTCCGTAGTTCCAATAGCACTAACATTTTTTGTAAGAATTATCATACCAACAACAAATATCAAAATTGTTAGTATTACCAACACTGGATCTTGATTCTTTATTTTATTTTTAACTCTATAATTAGCATTTACGCCTCTTATAATATGATTAGTTTTTACTCTTTTATTAATCCATTCTTTAATGGCATCAATCTTTGTAGATTCACCTGACTCTACTTCAGAACCAGCTATAATTTGATTAAATAATACTGGCTTTTTATCTTTAACAAGTGAAGACGCTCTTGATTTATATTTATTTTTCTTGGTATTTTGTTGATTAACATTTCCTCTAACATTGTTATTGTTAATATTAGTATTTACTGTCGCAAAAATATTTCTATATTGATTTGGATAATTATTATTTATTTGCGGTTGATTATTTTGCACAACTGGTTGTCTTTTTTGAGCATTGTTAGCGGTTTTATTTCTCTGAGGTGCTTTATTTAACTCTGCAACCTTTTGCGCCTTTTTTTCATTTTCTTTTTTTCGTGCCTTAGACACAGGATTATTTTTAGTTTTTCGATTAGTTGATATTTTTTGTGGCTTTTTAGCATTAGAAGTAGTTGTTTTATTATCTTTTTTATTATCTTTTTTATTATCTTCCATTTTTACTCCTTTCTATGCTAAAAGCACACATTATTCTCATCCACCATTAATTGTACTATTAATAATTTTTTTTATCAATATAAAAAATGGAAAAAGGAACTTCCTTTTTCCATTTTACTTATTTAATGAATAATGAATCGGTGAAACTTTTTTGTTGATAATGTCCTCCTCAATTGTTACATAAATACTTAGCTCAATATCTCCTTCGTAATATGCTACAAAACTACAATTAAATTGAGCTCCGCTCCATCCATATTCTTCAGTATTCATTTCAATTCTCTTTAAAATATAATTTGAATTATCACTTTGAGTTATCGCTTCTACCAATTCAACAAACTCATTTTCATCATCTATACCGGATATTAATCTTATATCCTTTTCCTTTTTATAAAAAAAACTTTTTAACTCACTCTCAGAATGAACATATTTAAATTGCTCAAATAATTTTGGTACAAAAGTTGAGCAAAAATAGTTGATTGATTTATTAATTGTTTCTAATGATAATTCCCCATCATAATTATTAGAGATCACAAAAATGTGGGAAGGATATATTAATGAATCATCATATATCTTATCATCATATATAAAGGCTACTTGATGAACAATAGAGCTCATATATAGTCTAATTATTAAAAAGCAAATCAATAAAATTATGAAAATTAAACTCACCCTAAATATGATTTTGACTTTTGTATTCATCATATATCCTTCCATTAATATTCTAATTTATTGCTAATGCACCATCTTCATAATGCTCTTTAACTAAATCTTGAATTTCTTTTGCTCTTTTTTCATCAACGTCACATTTATTTCCATCTCCGCCATCATTATATTCTGCAATTTTATAGAATTCTGATGTACGACCACCGTCTTTATTATACAGTGGTATAAATGTCATCAAATCTGACTTACCGAATAACTTGGCATGTAATATACATGCTGACATATATTGTTTTACTCCTGATGGATTACCTCCACTAATAGTTAGTAACCCTTGATTTGGATAACTATTCCATACTGCTCCAGCGCACACTACAGAACATTTTAATTCTTCTGCTAGTGCTTTGTATGCGTCAGGATTGTTGTCCTTACACCAAATCACAAAATTCTTTGAATCTTTTATAGAACGTTTTAGAGAGTTATACATATTTTGGATACTTTCAACTGACTCACCTGGAACCACAATATAATCCCATTTTCCTGAACGGTCAAGGCCTCCGTAGTCCTCTTTCATAATATCATTAATATCGCCTTTTCCTTTAACCAATCTCAAAGAACCATCTCTAGTAATCCAACAAGCAGTTTTTAATTCATTATCATTATCAATATAATCTAACGAAGCACCATCATTATATGCACATACAGCAACCATCTTTCTGTTTGATTTTCTTGCTAAAGCTGCTAATTGTCCACCTAGGTCATTACAATACATTTGGCTATCACCCATATAAAGAATCTTCGTAACATTAGATGCATCTTCAATTTTATCAATCTTAATATAATCTTCGCAATTTTCAATAACATTATCTTTATCAATTGAAATACTATTTGCTTCACCTGTAGCTCCACCATCTTCAGCCGTTCTTAATATAAGTCTCATATAATTTCCAGTTGGATATTCATTAGGTTGTAAGTTATCTAATACACCATCGTTTACCAGTAATCCTTTAACAGCATATAATGGACCAAAGGCTGGAATAGAATTAGTTTCCAATCTTTTTTGCAAACATGGTCTTACTACAGCGGTGTCCTCATCTCTAATTCTTCTTTCTTCAAATCCGTCATCAGTATATGTCCTACCAAGTATCGTGCCCTCTTTAACAAATATTTTTCCATCTGACGTTTGTATAAGTGGCTCAGCCGATTTTCTTAGCTTTTGCTTGTTCTTTAATATTTTACGCGTATTTTCACCAATAACACTAGAAACATTTTCAGATATATATCGATCTTGTGGCTTACCATCTTTATTAAGCACCGTTTCTGCTGCTTCGCCGCGACTTGAGTCGAATCTTACCACTCGAGTCTTTTTCTAACAATCTTAAATCAAAGCCTTCCATATACATAACAAATCCTGTAACGCTAGCATGTTGATATTCCTCGAGGAATAATTTATATCCTCCATAGGCATACTCTAACCTTTCTTCGGAATTTCCTTCTTTTAGCTTTGATACCTTCAAATCAGGATTTTCATTTAGATTAGATATATTTGAATCAGGGATATATGTTCCAATATCACCTGCTACTAGGGCTCTAATTTTTATATAACCTACAGTTTCAACTTCATTAGTTTGTATATTTGTAATAGTTTTTTCACCAGCATCAATTACTTCACCGGTTACTGGAGAAAGAACTGGAACGTTTCCATCATATCCTTCATACTCATCTCTATTCTTTGGTTGTAAATCAAATAGATGTACTCCAAACCAAGTTTCATGCCAAGTTGGCTTTTCATCAGTATAAATATTATAAGTAAACCTAAAGTCACCTTCAGATATCCAGCCGTGACCAGTCTCATAAATGACAACTTCATCATCATTTACCTCTCCAACAAATGAAACGTGAGTCCATTGACCACCATCAAACTGTTCTATTAAATCTCCAACTTGTAAGTCTTGTATATTATATACATAGTTTCCACCATATTTAGCAATTAAACTTCCCCATCCATCACTACCATCACTAGCATCAAACAATCCAGCCTTATAAAAAACTTTATCTGTAGTGTAATTACAATTGGTACAATATCTATGGTCTATCATAGTTGCATCCATCAATCTATGCGAACAACCACCACAACTTCCTGCTCCACCGCCTTGTCCACCATATAATTCTTGATGGTCATTTGAACAAACTCCATGATAAGCATCATTTATTGATGTAGCAGATGTGTCATGAAATCCATGTTGATATACATCACATCTATCTGGTTTACCATTACAATATTGGAAACCAAACATAGTTGCCAAACCATATACATATTGACATCCTGCTACAAAATCTTCATATGTTCCTTCACCGTTATTTTCATCACCAGCGTATTCAGCAAATACACCACCTAATCCTTGTAAAAAATTCAAATATGATTTTTCGTTATACCCATATGGACAATTCTGATAATTCAACCCCATATTATCCATTACAATATCAAAAGTATCATACCATCCTGGAGCTCCAGATTCATCTTCAGCATCAATAAAATCTTGAGTAATATGATTATAATCTATTGGACCCCCAGCCCCAGCATTACGTGGTTCACTTTTTCCTTGTAGTCCCTCTTCTTTATTATCTTGAACCTCTCGTTTCTTTTCACCCTGTGGAACATAATCATCGGGTCTATTCCTCAATTCTTCCATTTGCTCTTTTTCTTTTTCAATTTGTCTTTGCCATTCTTCTGTTACATAGCCATCTTCTACTAGTTTTTTTCCATCAGGAGTTGTTGTAGCTCCATCTGGTGAATTAGTATCATCAGTAGTACGTGGCTTCTTTGGAGCTGGTTTAACAGGAACTGTCGGTGTATCATTCTCTTTCTCAGAAACTTCAGTTTCTTCTTGTCTGTATTGTAAAAATAAATTCTTTAAATTTAATAAATTAGTTCTTGAATTGATTAATGTACCATATACATCTTCTATTTTTTCAAATTCTCTAGATGGCCAACCTGCTGTACCACAATCTGGTATAGGCCATTGAAATACATTTGTAGCTGATCCAGCAAAATATTCTTTGTCAAAATAATTTAGTTCTACTATTAATTCCTTAAAATCTCTATATATCTCATCAGCATCTAGTGTATTCATATTTTCTAGTATCTTAAATGCTGATAAAGCTTCTGAATTGATAGAAAACTTACCAACTAAATTTTGATTTCTTTTATCCCCCTCGGTTCCATCAATTATATTTCCACTGGCATCTTCATGTTGATATTCACCAACACGAGCTTTATCCTCTATAATTGCATCTGCTCTTTCTCTTTGACCATCGTATGTATAATATGAATATTGAGTAAGCATCTTCTTTATTTTAGAATTTGTTTCTCCTCTTTCTCCATCACGAACTTGATGCAATGCTTCAGAAGTTATAGCTTCATATGTTAACTCATCCTTATATTCAAGAGAATCATATTCGGCTACAACATCAGGAGTAACTGGTGTTTTTGATATTAATACTGCATTATATTCTAAATCATAAGCACTCCATACACCATCAATAAATTCATCGTCATTTTTCTTAGCATTAATTGTTTCAGTCTTTGCTTTTTTAGATACTTTTTTATTCTCATTTTTAGCTTGTTCAGCAGTTCCATTATATATATCACCTAAAGAACCATCTGGATTTACTACATATAGAGCATAAGTAACATTTCCATTCTCATCAGTAACTGTTTCATAATCTGTCCATCGCTCTCCAACACGATACTCAAATTCTTCATCATTTTTTATATATTTAAGACTATAATCATCAATTGTCAAATATGCATTTCTAAACCAATGATTAGTTACATCTCCTATATATGGATAATACATATTAAAGCTATTATCGATTTTAGCTAAATCACTCATAACCTTATTATAATTATGATTATCGTATCCATTAGGCTCTACTGGATTGTCATTTTCATCAACAGGAATAGTTTTTCCTGGATTATTAGGATCGTTTATCCTCTTTTTAACATTTTTCCTATTATTCCACTCCTCTTGACTAATGCTTCCGGATGTAATATCTGCTCCATCAATACTTATGTGACCAATAATATCTGACCTTACTGGATGCAACAACATATTAACATTAGTTTCAAATTCAGTAGTTAAATCGTATGCTAAATCTGGTTGCATACTTGCTAAATGAACTGATAGCAAAAATTCTAGTGGCATTCCATATCTTCCTGTCCAACCATCCAAACTATATTTAAAAGTATTTACTTTTTTCCACCAAAAAATTCCTTCTACATTGGCTATTTCCATTGTTTTTTCTTGAGTGTTAATATCTATTTGAATTGTTGAACCATCAAAGCCAAATTGCAAACTCAAAATATTTTTAAGAATATTAATTATTGGATTTTCTGGTGTATATAAGGTTCCTTTATTTCCGACTTTTCCTCCATCAGAATACAATTTAATAAATCCTGATTTACCAAATCTACTATTATTTGTATTATATAATGTATACATATAATTAGATGAAACTAAATATTGTCTAATATTATCACTCTTAATGTTAGTGATTCCTTTTTCATCTCTAAAAATACCAGACTGGTCAAGGCTAACATTCTCTATATCGACCTTACGTTCTATCCCTTCTGCTACTTTAGGAGAATCCTCTGTCAAAGATTCACTTAAAAATCCTTGCCCTTTAAGGTCATATCCCATAGACTCTAATTTATCGGCTACATCTATAACACTTTGATCAGCAACAATATATTGCTCTCCTCCGTACCACCAAGACTTAACTTTATGGCCAAAGTTATCTGTTGTTTGTTTAACTGAATCAAAAACTAAACCCACACCACTAAGGAAATACATAATAATTCCAGCAACCACAATTAGCACCAATACCACCAATAGAATCCATGGAAGTATCGGTAAAAGCCAAGTTCTCACCGCATTAGATGCTGCTTTATTTATGGTCTGTGCTACGCGCTTCTTAGCAATCTGATTAGCTTGATTTGCAACACTATTTGATGTTTTATTTCTTTCTAAATCTTCATTATCAGGCATATCTATTTTCCTCTCAAAAAAATCAATTTTCTATGCTATAAAAATTATACTTAATTGAAGAAATATTCTTCAATTTTTCATTAGAAATCTTTACTTTAAAAATGATTCTTTTGTTATCTTTATATTTAACAAATAATTTTGATACTAAATAACGTGATGTTTTACTTGGTATAGCTTGACTTAATTCATATGTTTGAATAGTCAGGCTACCTTCTAATTGCATAATTCCATTTACTAATGATTCAAATTCGTCAATTTCACTAATTCCAGTATCTACACCTATAGCAAATTTATTCTGTTCATAATAATCTTCTATTTCATTTTTATACTGTTTTGAAAAAATTTCTTTATATCGCGGAACAATATCATGTGTAAAACTATACATAGATTTTTCAATTGTTGCCAGCGAAATATCTCCACCATAGTGGCTATATAGTTTATCAATATTATATGGTACCATCAGAACTTTAGAGAAACTATCCGAGTTCATCTCCTTTAATCTGATAATATCTTCATTATTATTGTACTTTCTTATATTAATAATCAAAAATATTATTAATATGAGAGCCATAAATGAAATTATAAATATTAAATTACGTACAATTTTCTTCTTTTTTAATGCAATCATAATTTAATAATCTTGCATGCTATATACTTGCATATATAGCATGCCCTTCTCCTATATTAGTACCATAATTCATTGTGAAATTCTTCTGGATAATATTGTTCCCAGACATTATGTGCTGTATTCAACATTCCTCTAACTTGGTTTGCAGTATATGAACCCTGCTCCCATACTGTAGTTGGACCGCTTCCATGAGGTCCTACACATAGCGAATTATAATTTTCATGAGTATATATTTCAGAGTGATCAGGATCAAGATAGTATCTTCCACCCTTACTTGAATCACCTTCTATATGCTCATTACCTAACCAAGAATATACACTCATTACCCCTGGTACAGTATCTGGTTGACCATATCCAAATCTTGGTATACCACCATTTTCTTTTACAGCTTTTCTCTCTTCATATCGTTCAAGTATTTTACCATATTGTGCTCCACCTGGAGTAGCATAATCACCAACAATGCCATCACAAACTCGCATTAGAGTTGCTTTCCATGAACCCCAATTTTCGTCGGCTTTACCATTTGCTACTCCCCAGCCCCAATAGTTATTGTTTGAGTTCTGTAGACCTGTTTCTGCTACTGCTCTTGTGAATAAGAAATCTGGATTCATCTCATGTTGAACACATATATCATAGAATTCTCCCATTGCTTCAGGGTCAGTAAATATTGCATCAGAAGCTCTATTACTTGAATATTCAACAACACATTGAACCCAAATATCTCTTGGAATATCTGTTGTTTGAAGCTTCATTGGACATTCGTCATCTATTACTGGCTTATCTAATTCAAAATAATCTTCGCAATCTTCGATTACATTATCTTTGTCAGTATTATTAGAAACATTCTCTGCTTTAGGATTTTCTTTAGCTTGACCATCCTCTGCCGTACGAACAATTACCTTTATATAATTACCTGTTGGCTTCTTGTCATCTTCTATTTCATCCCAATTAACTTTTTTACCACTTGAGAACATCAAATCTGGATACTTTTCAGAAAAACCTGCAGCAACACATGGTCTCACTACTGCTCTATCAGCATCAACCAAAGCCTCATCACTTGGTTCTTCTTCTAAAGCTCCATCCGTATATGTTTTACCAAGTACAGTTCCCTCTTTAACAAATATTCTAGTTTTGCCATTAACATCACATGGAAATGTACTTAATGCCATATCTCTCAATCTTTCTTTATTTTTTAGTACCTTCCTAGTTTCATCACCAATAACACTTTCAAATGTATGTTTACGATATCGACTTCGGTATTCTCCATCTTCTTCAATAGTAGAATCATTTTGAAGATTTAAAGCTTCATCTACAATTCTTACATCAAATCCTTCAATATATACGTACATTCCCAGTACACCAGCAGCTTCATATTCATCATAGAAATATCTAATTCCGGCATATTTTTTCTCATTTTCTTTTAAATCTGATAAATCTTTTATGTTTTCTACTTTTGGTGGTTTAATTGCTTCCAAATCTTCGGTTGTCATTACTTTTATTTTGATATAGCCAACCTCTTCTTTTTCATTAGTTTCTAAATTCTTTTTTTCAACAATTGTCTTACCAGCTTCTACAATCTCACCAGTAACAGGTGAAACTACATCGGTATTTCCTTCATACCCTTTATATTTTTCAGGTGGTTCAGGTGCATCTTCTATTCTTATTATCTTGCCTTTTCTGCCATCACCATCAACAAATCCAGCACCGATAGTTGTGTCCTCACATGGGGTTGCCCAATGTGAAGCATTACCACAATCCCATCCTATAACATCACCACTAACTTCTTTTACAATGGCAGTATGACCACTTGATCCACCTCCGCCATTATCTCTTACTAAGATATCTCCTGGTTGTAACTTATCTCTCGCGCTTTCACCAGGACCCAAATCTATCTCTACCCATCCAAATAAATCTGTATAATTGTCACTCATCAAAGCTGGAGTTGCTCTTTGGCTTGAAAAATGAGACTTGATTTCTCCAGTTCCCCATTCATAAATTACCCAAGTAACAAAACCACTACAATCTATTGTACCTTTATGACCGCCACCTGGAGTTGCAAATGGACACGCACCAAGTGCACCATATGATATTTCGCTACCATGATCAGATATATAATTCCAGCATTCTTGAGCTGTATCAAAAAATGTACTTTGACCAAAACCGCTACCAGCTCCATCCATTTTATTACTTGCTTTACCCTGAGTAGATATTATTGATTCTTTTTGCTCAATAAACATTTGAGCCATCAAAGAAGTAGATTCATTTTGGATTGCTGCAGTCTTCTCACCTTCTTCTTTTTCTTCATCAGGCGCAGATGGTCCACCACCTTGTCCTTCTGTTTTTGATGATAAAGAATAAATATCATATAAATTCTTCAAATCCACTTTTGAATGAATCAATGTTCCAAATTCATTAGGTATTTTAGAAAATTCTCTTACTGGCCAGCCAATTGTTCCTGTATCTGGTAAAGGCCATTGGAAAACACCAGTATCATTTCCGGCTAAATCCTCTTTATCGTAATAATTTAATTCAACAATTAGTTCTTTTAAATCTCTATATATGTAATCAGCATCTAACGTATTCATATTATCCATTATCTTAAATGCTGATTCTGATTCTGCATTTATTAAGAATTTACCAACTAAATTTTGATTTCTAGGATCATCTTTAGTACCATCAATTATTGTTCCATTTTCATCTTCATGTTTATAATCCTTGTTTTTATCTCTATCTGCAGCAATTTCTTTTGCCCTATCAATTGAACCATCGTATGAATAATACTTATATCTAGTCAACATCTTTTTTATTTGTGGATTAGTGGCAGTGCGCTCACCATCTCTTTTTTGGGTAATTTGATCATCAATTGTAATTTGATATTTTAACTTTGCTTTAATTTCATCTGTCGCTCCAGCAGGAAAATCTCTTGCCTTTTCATCCCATTGTGTCCAATCAACTTGTATAGAGGCACCATCGACATCATAGGCACTCCAAATAGATCCTTGAATTCCCTCGTTAAAAATTTCATCGCCTTCTGCTATTTTTTCAGATACTAATTGAGTAATTGCTTTTTTGGTCACCCTTGTACCTTCTTGCGCCGCCTGTTCTTGAGTGCCAGGATATCTATCACCTATTGAACCATCATCATTTACTTTATATAAGGTGTAATTTCCATTTTCATCACGTTCATACATCGTCCAACGTTCACCAACTTTTTGCTCGAACTCTTTGTCATTCTTGATTAATCGAACAGTTGGATCTTTTTGTTCTGTATCATCGAATTGTGAATCTGTTCCTAATACAAAATATGCATCTCTAAACCAATGATTTGATACATTTCTAATATATGGAAGAAATGTGTCAAAGTCATCTTTCCCACTTGCATTTCCTCCTGCTGCTTGCTGCAAAACTTTTTTTATCGTATCAAAATCAAGCATATCCTCATCTTCATCAGTTATTTCTATTTCTGGTCTTGCTTTAGTAGGATCATATTTATCATTAGATTTTTCATACTTTCCCTCTGCATTTGGATAGTAAATATATCCTTCATCATCTATAAATACATAATCAGCATTTCCCACTTGTGAATCTGCAGGTACTTTATATAATTTTTTACCATCAGGTCCTTCTACACTCTCATCACTATCTTCTATTATATCTTTTAATAATTCTTGTTTTTCTTCTTCTGTAAGTTCATCCTCTGTAGTGTCTGGACTTTCTGGAGATTCTGTGGTATCTGGATTGTCTGGATTTTCACCTTCTTCCTCTGTCTCTTCTGTTTCAGTAGTTTTCTCCGTATCTTTAGTCTCCTCAGTCCCAGTTTCACTCTGTTGCTCTGCCAACCACTTTTTATAATGCTCTGGATAATATGTTTTCATAAATTCTTCAGCTGACCCCAAGTCATTTAAATCATCTAGCGTAACTATATGACCACTTATTTCTATACCAGAAACAAAGTGTGCTGTTGTTGGATGCAATCCCACATTTACGTGAGTTTGGAAGGTATCTAACATGTCCATTACCAAATCAGGTTGCTCACTAGCTAGATGCATACCCAATAAAAATTCTAAAGGCATACCATATCTACCAGTCCATCCTTCAAGATTGTAACTTAATGTATCGGTCTTCTTCCACCAAAGAATTCCTCTTTCAGTTCCTATATTTAAAGTATTGGCACCAATATCAACACTGGCTACAATGGTATCGGTTCCTAAGCTCATAGTACTTCTGTACACTTTTCCAAAAAGCCCATTATATGACATTTGATTAAATACACCACCAAAAGAGCCAAATACACCACCTTGCTCTAAAACCAATCTAATTAAACCTTTCCTTGGAAGAAGAAAGCCATCTGTAGCTGGAACTCCCATAAAGAAATCATGCCAACTACTATTATTGTTATATAACGTATATACATAGTTATCTGAGATCAAATATCTTCGCAACAAATAACTATTAATATTGGTTATTCCATATTCATCACGTGCTATACCAGATGAATCTACTTTAACATTGTCCTCATCAATTGGTTTGTTGATTTTTTTTCTATATTCTACAACACCATCTCCATATAAACTATCGCCGTTATCCCTTACACTTTCTGTAACAAAGCCTTCACCAAATAAATCATATCCCATAGACTCTAATTTATCCGCAACTTGAATAATCTCATATGGTTTAACATTTTGATCACTTCCGTACCACATGTCTGCTACATATTCTTTAAATCCACTAGCAAAGCTATCTAGAGAATCATAAATCAATCCCATACCACTAATAAAGAACATTATTATTCCAACTACAACAATTAATATTACAACCACTAATAATATCCATGGCAATATAGGTAATAAAAAAGATCTTACAGCATTTGATGCAGCAGCTGAAATTGATTTTTTTGCATAGCTTTTAGCGGCTTCAGAACCCACTCTGGCCGCTGCTCTTGCCGCATCTGCAGCATGACTACTATGAGATTCAGGCATTTCGCGTTCTTCGTCCATAACTCTCACTCCTCTTCCAAATATATCTATTGAACATATATTTGAATACTCTCACTTGCTAATGCATTCGCAATTGCTTGTTCAATTTCCTCTTCTGTTGATGAAAGATCATAATACTTTTTCAAAACTCTCACACTGTTAAAGTTTATAGATGATACCTTATCATTATCATCATAAAATTTAGGAAACTCAAAAGTAACCTCTTTCTGTTGTTTTGGATATAATACAACATATTCTATTTTTTCTGGTTTTCTTATTTCTTTCTTTAGCGATATGGTAACCTCATTATTTACTTGAGAATCACATATAGCTATATAATTATCTGTTTTGTTAATAAATTTAACTGTATATTTTTCTGTATCATAGCTTACTAAATCACTTAGAACCTCTACTCTGATATAATCTGTTTCTTGAGTTGCATCATCAAAGGTTTTATAATCCATAAAATCTCCCACAGCCATTAGTAAGTCGTTTCCATCCTTGGTGAACACAATTTTTTCTTCTGTATAAGTATATGAAGAATTGGTCAATCCTGTGCTGACAAAATCTTCAAAATATCTAACTGAATAAATATATCTATTTTTTTCATTAGAATAATCTTGTATACTATATTTTTTAGGGGTTGGCATCATTTTAAGTACGTGTTTTTGAAAGATCTCAAAATTTGAATCATATGCATACTTTTTACAATCTGCAGACAACATATTATATGCTTTGTCAAAATCTCCATTATTACAATAGCCAACATATTCCTCTATCTTTTTATCTATTTCGGATGCTACCTTAGCTGGAACTTTGGACGTGTTATCCATCACAGATACTGTTGGAGTATATGTAGTTGTTGTAGTTTCTTGTTTTGGCCTTAGTTTCAATAATTGATTAATCGCAAAAATAATTAACCAAATTAAAACTGCAACTAAAATAATCATTTTATATTTTCTAAAAAAATGTCTTATTTTCAATCTTAAATCTGTTAAATCCATGCTTCCTCCCAAAAATCTATTTTACGCTAAATGCTAAATTAATATTGTTTAAATCTAGCTCTTCAATTACAAAATTATACTCTATTCCTGAATCTTTAGTTCCATTAATTGGATCTGTTATCTTAACCCACATAATATATGTATTGCCTTCTCTTTGTATATTATTAAAATCTAAATCAGCCATTGATGGAAATTTTTCCTTGGCATATTCCTCAAATTCTGATTGAGTTCCAAAATAATTTTCTTTAAATCCATCACTTAATAATTCATAGGCTAAATCATATCTTTTGTTCTCGCAACAATTGATAAAATGAGAAATATAATACTCCATACGATCGCGCTCACCCATATTGGCCAATTTTGATTTCATATTTTCTTTTTGCAAAGCATCATAGTCCGCATCAGATTTAATAATTCCATTTTCAACTACAACATTTGCATATTTTTTATGAGAATTTTTGTATTTTTGAACTTGAAAGCATATCATTAAAATAATACATACTATTAGCATTATAACAATTGCAACTTTCAATCTTTTTTCTTTTATTTTTTCCATATTATCTCCTTGGAATAAATGGTATTATATGTCTCTAGATTCTTCTAACTTAAATTTTCCTGGATTATCTCCATCTGCCTCAAATTTTCTTACTTTACTTAACTGTTTAACTTTACTTGTATCAAATTCTAAATCCAACTTATTTGTTCTTTCAGCTGTAATATTATAAGTTGAAACCATTTCTTTAATAACAACTTCATTTACATGTCCTGAAGCTTGATATGCCATAATTTGACTAGCCATTTGTGCTAACATTCCCATTAATACTGAAGCATCAAGTTCAACCGGACCAGATCCACTCTCAGCACCTTTTCTTAAATCTTTAAGTATACCATCAAGCTCTTGGGTTGCAGCAGATGCTGTGTCTTGATTCTCATTAAATGCTGTAACAGTTGCTGCATCAGTTTTTTCGCCTGCAATCTTAGGCACATCTGCTTTCATAATTCCTTCTGCAAAATCTGTTAAATCAACACCTTGGCTATTAGCAGCTTTCCAATTGTTATATAAATTAGCATTTTCTTTTTGTAATTGTAAATTCTTAACCATTTCGGTCAATTCTTTCTTTTTCTCAGGATTTAACTCATGACCATCTCGTCTTAATTGCTCAAACATAGCCAATGATGCCTGTACATGGTCCCCTCCATTTTGAAAAGTATTCTCCATTACTATAAAGCTCTTTGATAAATCTTGTTGATTAATTTCACCATTTGAAGATGCTTTTTGGATTGAGTTAAACAACTTGTATGTCATAGCATTAAGTCTTTCTGGTGTATACTGTCCTACATTTCCTGATACCTCAACTGTTTTAATATGTTCAATTAATTCTTCTGTGGTCATTTCTTTTCCTGTCACATTCTCTATTCTGTTTAATGACTCCTTTAGACCTTCATTCATCGCTTCAGCTGTACGGCCACCTTGAAATGTCTTTCCAGTAAAATTATATGCAGCATAGCCAAGCATCATTGCATCACTAAGCTCACCCGTCGTTGCTAAACCAAGTGATGCCCCCTGAACTGCCATAACTGCTGCCCAAGCTTGAGGATCAGCAAATACTGCAGGCATAGACTTAAAGCCTTTAATAATTCCTTTACCTGCGGCTCCAAATATTTCTTTTGCAACAGGATGATTATTTCCAAAATCTTTAATCGCCTTACCTGCACCGTTCCTTACAAACTTAGCTCCTTTCCCAACTGCAGAAGCAGCGCCGCCAGCTATTTTTGCACCACCACGGGCAATATCTCCTAAACTAACACCAGCATTTCCACCTCTTGTCCCAAATCTTATACTCTCACTCCAATTAGCAAGACCAGTGCTAGCGCTTTTACCAACTCCTGACAAAAACTTGCCAGTTTGTGAGTTTTTGAATTTTTGCGCTATATTAGTATTACCTAATTGCCCAGTAATTTTATCCATTCCAGGGAACATAGTCTTGGCAAGGCCACCTGTTTTTTTAGCTGTATCTCCAACTTTATTAGCAGTACTTATAACTGATGTAACTACTGCTGCAGCACCAACCATATCTCCAACTGTTGATGTTTTATTAAATCCAAATATCTCTCTTACAATTTTTTCACCAGAATTTACAAATGCTAAGCATAGAATCGCAAAGAAAAGATTTCCTATACCATTACTCCAGACATCCAAAGATTGCCCCAATAATTCAATTATTGTATCTGTACCTTCATCTATGATTGTTGAGAAAGCAAAGTGCGCAAATGATAGATATAGTACACAATGAAATGGTTGTATCAAAACATTATAAACAAACTCTTTTAACCAAGTATTCAATGCTTGCGCTTTTTGGTCTCCGGCTCTATCTACAGAATATGTTATAGTTATAAGAGGAGAAATTAATATTAAAAATCCAATTGTTATCATACGTTTTACGTACATAATAAAGAACTTAACAGTCTGCCATACAAATATTACAAATAATATTAACGCAGCCCAACCGCCAATACCTGACAATGGGTTAACACTTTGTCCTAACAATCCTGCTATTAACCAACCAAAATTCAAATCTTGACCTGCAACGTCACTTAACATTTGAACGAGTTGTTCATTTAGTGTAATTACAAAAACAATAATATAGTGTAATAAATATAGCAACGCCAAACTTACAACCCAGTCAACAATCATCTTCTTGTACTTTGCTTTTTCATCTGCAACTGTTGAAATTGCCATCCTGGTACCAATATAAAACAATATTGCTAATAATATCGCTGTTGCTATAAATCTTAGTACATAATACCACATAGCAATATTCTCTCTAAATCCACTAATAAAATTATTGTTGCCACTTCCTGAAAAATTAAAGAAATCTATGTTTGTAATTTCAAGCTTGTTAAATAAAATTGTAAATGGTGTTATAGCTAATTCTTCTGATCCACCTGCAACATGTCCAAATGTGGATATGATAGTTTCTAGAGCAACTGTAACTGCTAATATCATCAATCTTATTGGCCAAGTAAATATACCAACAACAGAACCCAATAGCTTAAGTATCGTATCCAAAATATCACCTAGCACATCTGCACTACTTCCACCTTCAGCCGCATATGCTATTGAACCAGTACAAATAACCAGTAATATTATGATTAATATGCATATACAAATTTTCTTTTTGATTTTCATTTCTTGCTTCCTCTCTATATATACTTCCACACAAATTGTGGATTAAAAAACTTATGAATTATTATTATCTTCTTCAGTACTATCCTCAGGATTTTCACCAGTTCTCATAGTTCCATTGTTGTTTTTATTTTTCTTGTCATTATTCGTACCATCGGCAGGAATATATTCAACTGACCCATCATTTCCAGAAAATCTCTTTGAACCATCATTGTTTGAATCAATTGGTGGTCTTTTAGCATTATTACCAAATAGAGAGCCTACAATCTCATCTGTGGTTGGGTTTCCATTTGGTGTTTTTGATGATAAGCTATCTGATGGAGCTGCGCTCGATGCTGAATTTCCTTCAACTTCATTAAATGCATCTTCAATCATACCACCTACTTCATCAGTTTCATCTGCTCCGCCATCATCACTTCCTGCACCACCTAATACAGCTTCAACTTTTTCTTGTGAAGGAGTACCACCTATTTGGCCAATCTGCCTCTCTAGTTCTTTGGCTTTTTCTTGTTCTTTCTCACCTTCAGCATCTGCTATAACTTCTGGAACTAATCCATCCGGAACACTATCCAAAAGTTCTTCAACTGGATCATTTCCACTTTGTACATCATCTGGATTAAAGCCTAATTTGCTCTTCTTCTCGTTCTCGTCTTCATTTTTAGCTTTTTGACGAGCAAACATTCTAAAGGCTTCCCTATCTTTATTATTATTCTCTTCTGCTGCTGAACTACCATCACGTACTGTTTCTAATAATTTTCTTAATTGTTTTACTGCTTCTGCTGATTCTGGAGATAGAGTTCCATCTGTGTTTTTATTTTTAACTCTAATAATATCTGCCATGCTTTCTAGCTTTCTACTCATGACTTTTTCAGCAAGATTATCAATTGTATCAAATCCTGCTTCTATTATAATATCATCATCTTCTATATAATCATGCTTTTTCAATTCCTCTGGTAATGGAGCATTTTCAACTTCCTCAAAATACTCTTTTAAAGATGACTTAACTTCTTGAATTGCTTCTTCAACATTAACATTCTCTTGACCATTTTCTTCAATTTGAGTTATTATTGCAGATGCTGCAGCTTCAGAAGCTACAAGAACTGATTTTGCATATGCTATAGTAGAATCAAGACTATTTACATATTGAACTACTTCAGGTGGCATATTACCTTCGATTCCATACATTCTTGTAATCATTTTAAATAATTCTTTTTTTATTTCGTTTGTATTACCTGTTGATAATTCATATTCTCTAACTGTTTTATTCTTCTTGGCTGCTGCATTAATAATAGCAACTTTTACATCAGCTAATACAACTTTATAAGAAAGATTTGAAGCATCATCAGGAGCTTCTGGTAGTTTTACATCTATTTCTTCAACATTTTTGCCGGTTTCTTCTGCTTTTTGTTTTCTCGCCTCTTGAGCTTTTTTTAAATTTTCTTCATACTCTTTCCACGCTTGAGCAAGTGCATCTTCTTTTGCATTTACAGTTTTTTCATCTGTCTCTTTATAATAATTAGCTGTAGCTCTAACACTTTCTTCTAAGTCATAAAGCGGTACTGTTACTCCCTCTGTTTCATCTTCAGGGCCTTGAGCTTCTTTAAGAATTTTCATCTCAAAGCCTCTTCTTTGAAATTGATAATATGGATCTTGATTCTTTTTCTTTCTTTCTTCTTCTTCAGCCTCTTTAATTTTTTTCCAATCTTCCGCTTTTTGAAGACTTATTTCTTTTTCTACTTCTTTTAGTTTTGCAAGTGTTCTTCTAACTGCTGCCTCTCTAGACGAATATCCAATTCCACCAGATTTAACTAAATATCTTCTTTCTTCTTTATCAATTTGAGCAAATATTTCAGATTCTTGTTTTTCGTATTGTTTAAGTTGTTTGTCCAATTTTGCTATATTTTTGTCAATTCCATGAAGTTGACTTCTTAATCTTTTTAATTTTTTATTTTTCTCTTCATCAGATAGTGAGCTTGCTTTTACATTAGAAATCTCGCCTTGCATACTCACTCTAGCTTCAGCATTTTCTTTCTCATCTCTTTTTATTTGCTCTATTCTATGAATGATAATTTGACGTGTTTTTTCTAATGCTTTTCTGTCCTCTTTCATATTATATTGTAGATTTTTCCATCTTGCTTTAGAAACATTTCTAAAATATCTTCCACCTGGTAAAGTAAATGCCATAGCTAATTCGAAAGGTGTTGATAATCTCCTAGCCAAATTTCTATGTTTTCTAGATATACTATCCGCTACATAAGAATCCATTTGAGCTCTACCTTCTGCTGTAATAACACTTTTAAGTTTCTCTAAGTCCTCTATAGATAAAGCGGGATTATTTTCAAAATTCTTAGGTAAAAATTCTACTTGATTTTCACTAGATAGTGCATCTACTCCACCTTTAATTGCACCTAAACCACCTATTGCTGCTGCTAATCCTAAAGTCTTAGATTCAGCAACAGAACCCAATCCAACAACAGTTGTTACTATTCCACCTGCCACAGCTGCAATTTGTCCAGCACCTGCTTTAGCTTCTGCCATATCTTCATCTGTATAACCTATGATATTTTTAGCAGAGAAATTTTTCTTAACCAATTCTCTAAATATTATATGTCTTTTGGCATGAATTCTTTCTTTATCTGTTTTTACCCTAGCTTTAACGGCAAACGAACCATCTTCCTCAGCTTCAACATATCTTTCTGTATATGTTCTAAAATCAAAGGCATCATGCACTCTTTGTTTAAATGCAGCAGCAATAATTTTTGGATCACTTGCCAATTTTTGTTTTGCTAAATTCAATTCATCTTCAGATTTATATTTAGGTAACTTTCCAGTGTATTGCTCTCCTCTTGCCAAAGCATCTAAATATTGCTCACTCTCCACAATATCTTTTTGTTGTTGCTGAAGCTCTGTTAGATTTGTTGCATCGTCATCATAATCTAATAATTCATCAACATAATTTCTTGCACTTTGAGAATTCTGTAGATTTTGCTCACTTATATCGCTTTTATCTTTAATATCCTTATTAGCTTGAGAAATTAGACCTCTTTCAAAAGCACTCATTCCAACTTTTCCAGCAGCACCTGTGAAAAGTTTAGTAATCTCCTTATTAGCTTGTCCAGCTGCACCCACACCAACAACTGCTCCAACTCCTTTTGATAATGATGAAACATAATCGCTTGGTCCTTTTTGCATTGTTCCTGCCAAGTCTCTAATAGCATTACTATCCATTCCAAATATTTGTCTAATAATTTTTTCAGCATCAGCCATAAATTTTAATAAAACTAATACAAATATTACTCCACTAATAGACGTTAAAGCAATTTTCAATACGCCCATTACAAAAGTAACATATACTAATGCATGGAAAAATTGAATTACTACAACAGTAAAGTATTCCCTTAGCCACTTTCCAAAGATTGTAGCTTTTCCTGTTAATATTTTATTAAGTGCAAATGATAGCCCCACTAATGGTGCCATTACTGTTAAAATTGCTATATTCAAAATACGTTTTAAATATACAAATGTAAATTTGTACGCAAAATATACTAAACATGCATATAAAACCATTCCTATGCAGCCATTTGTCAACTTTGCATCAAAAGCTCTTGTTCTTACTGATTCATATAAACTAACTTCTATGTCTTCGTTTGTTTTAGATTGATATTCTTTTGAACCATATTCACTTGCATCTTCAGATACATAAACTCTCTTGTCCTCTGAATATACTCTATTTGCTGTATCTTTTATCAAATCAATTCCAGCTTGATTTGCGAAAACAATAAAAATCATTATATAGTGAATGGTAAACATTACGATAAATCCAACAACCCAATCCACTAACATCTTCTTGTATGCAGCTTTTTCTCCAGCAGCACTAGTAATTGCAATCTTTACGCCTAAAATAAGAAGCACTACAAGCATCACGGCTGCGCCAATATATCTCATAATATAAAACCACAAAGCAATTGTTTGACGAATAACTAAAACAACATTTTTTTCCATTTTGTGGTTCTCTTCTTCAACTCCTGGTTGTATTTCACCATCCTCATCTTTAGGTATAGTATCCTCATCTTTAGGGATAATATCCTCATCTTTAGGAACATCTAATCCTCTTTCTTCGGCATCGCTTCTAAGCTTTTTCATAACTTGATCATCTAGTCTAATAGTTCTTGTAAACTCGCCATCATCAGCATAAAAGGCTTCTTTTTCTGAATCCCAATGAAGAACTAAATAATTGTTTCCAAGACCTGACCTTTGGATAACAACCCATTCACCATTATCAAGCTGAGTTAAATAAAAATCATTACCTGTGTTATTTTCGTGATATGTGGCTGTTTCACCACTTTTTGCCTTTTCTATTGCCGCCTGTTCTTGAGTACTAGTATCCTTTGGATCATTTGTAGCGGCATAAGAAAATGAACTAAAAGCAATCATAAATATTAACATTAAATAAACTAATTTTTTTAATTTTTGAATCATCTATTTCTCCATAATTCTCATATAGTGCTTTAGTAATAATATTATTTACTCTTATCCGCATAATCTTCCAATGTAGTATGTTCAAAATCAAATACATTTGCATCAAATAACGGTATTTCGTTAAACACAATTTTTTCTATAGTAATTCTATTTGGGATCTCATTTATTTCACCAAATGGGTCCACCTCGTACATATTTTTATAATCAGTCCCGCACACATTATCAACAGTTATTACCAACAGCCACTCAAATATAGATATCCAACCTACAATTACCATTCTTGGTCCCAAAGTAATAATTCCCAAAATCCATTCTAGCAAAGCTTTTGCCACGCCAGACAAGCCAATTGCTTCTGTTCTTGAATATGAAGCACCTGTGGTACCATGATAATAAAAATCATCTGTTTTAGGTATTGCTAGTGATGACTTGTTACTATAAATAAAGGTCAAAAATAGAGATATAATCAATAAAACTATTATCATTTTGTATAATATTCTTTTCATTTCAACATTCCTCCCTTCAACCTTTTATAATACTACTTGTACTTCTTCATTGTCATATTTTAAAATACCATTATTGCAACTTTTTATCCTATATTCCGCATCAATATCTCCTGTAACCAAAGCACCTCTATTTCCATTCTCTAAATCATAGTAATAGATTCCGCTCTCTGGTATACCATATAATAAAATTGAATCATTGTACCAAGCGAAACTTCTTACTCCGTTAATCAACTGTCTGTCTGGCTTTGATTTGTCTTTTGATACTGCATATAATGCAGAAATATAATTATTCAAATCTTTTTTTACATATAAATCATATCTTGGATTTACTAAATAGTTTTCCTCTGAACCATATGTATCAATAAATTTCTTAAATTCTTCTGCTAACCCTTCTTTTTCTGCAACTCTTTCTTTTTCTGCAATGTCGTATGCATCAATTGCCCTTTGCATTAATACATTTCCGTATTCGCTTAATTTTGCAATTTGATTATTGCTAAAATTTGAATTGTTATAAACTATAAAGTGTTTTAGTTTATCATAATTCCACTTGATTGCTACTCCATGTGTTGGAAAAGATACGTAAAATCCATCCTCAGTGTATATATATTCATTATATTCAGGCCAAATCTCTGTAATTTTACTAAACACTTTATTTATTGAGGAATCGCCTTTGTCAAAAGATTCAATCAATGATATCAAATCATTATAATTATCAGTTTTATAATTTCTATATACAGAAATTTCTCCTTCACTAAAGAAAACATAAAAATCTTTTCCTTTATAGCCAATCATTGAATCTTGTTCATTTTTAAATGTTGGCGTTCCCAATATAGATTGAGCTCTTTCCAAATTATCGCTTGGCTTGATATTATTAACAACATAATCATCATAATTAGTAGTAAAGATAATATTATAAAAATCATTATTTAAATATTTTACTTTGAATCCTCTTGATGAATATTCCTTATATCTTTGAAATTCACTTTCCTCTTCTCCATATGTTGTTGACCAATTATTCCTCAACAAGTTAATAAGTTCTACTGCTTGAACTTCAAAGTCTGTAATTTTAATTTCTGAATAATTTTTCATCGATAATTGTTCTTCAATGATATCAAAATAGTTTTCGATTCCATTAATCATCACTGTTTCAATCTCACCGCTTGAACAAATAATATTAATCTTTATACCACCATCTTCATCAACTAATTCTGTATTTCTATATTTTACGCTGATTGCTATTTCTTTAATTAAATCTTCATAATCACTTCTATTAGTATTTCCATCTGCATCAACTAGTGGTTTGTTAAATCTTACTAAATGTTGTTCTGGATAGTTGTCATCATCTTCTACCGCTACTTGAGCGATATATTCACCGCCAAATTCTCTAATAATCTGTTCAACCGTCTTTTGTGAAACACTATTATTACCGCCAGAAGAAGTACTTTTTAGACTCAATACACCAACGATGATAAACAATATAAATATTAAAATTGCAACTAGCGCAATAGCACCCATAAATCGTTGTGACTGCCTATCCATTATCTTCCTCCACTAATTATTAATTCTAGCCTTTTCTTCAACTTCTATTGAATTTTTAAATAATTCAATTCTAATTTTTCCTTCTGAGACTTGCTTTTTAAGTTGTTCGTTTATATAAAAATTGTTATAAACTACAATTCCTTTTGGATCATTATTCTTAATATCTATCATAATTCCATTTGCTGGGTAATGTAATGTCAAGTTTTGTGCTTCCTCATCAAATTCATAATAGTCATAATTCTTATAATTTAATTTGGCATCATTTGCAAATTTTTTCAAATCTTTCGTTTTAATATATTCCTCTATAATATCTTGAAGCTTTGAATTATCTGTATAAGAATATGCGTATATAGATATTTCATCTTGATAACAAAAGACATAAAAATCTTTAGTTCTATAGCCCACATAATCCTCACCTTTAAATGCATAATCTGGATATTTTTCCATAATTACATTGATTGGTGTGCCAACCTTTATGCCTTCAAATAATTCTTCTGGGTATCTATTATAAAAAATAATATTTCTTGTTTTTCCATTATAATTTCTAGTTTTAACCGTATGGTCTAAAAAAATAGAATAATTTCCTTCTTTACCAAGCGAGTTAGCATTTCCAAGCGTTGTTATAACTCTCATGTTGTTTTGTATTAAATCTTTCAAAATTTTATCTTTAACTTGCATTTTTTGAACTTTAACTTCTTTTATTTCCTCAATCGATTTAATAACCTTATTATCTGCTTTAGAAAAATAATTCTCTATTCCATTTATAGTATAAGAAAATGTATCTGAGCTCACATTATACCTAACCGCAATTAATATACTCTTTTTTTGATCTTCAATAGTAAATTGACGCTCAGACAATTCTTTTCCAGCAGCATGAATCAAATTCTCGAAGTACTTGATATTTGAACTACCATCATCGTTAAATAAGTCTTTAGCAAATTCAACATAATATTCAGTATTATGTTGCTCTATATACCTGCACCCATATGATTCAAACAATTGCTTCGCAGAATCATAATCAATATTTAAATTATACTCATCGCCTTCTATATTTTGCTCAACAGGGTTACTAACATTAACTTTTATAAATCCAAATTTTTCAGCCTCAACTCTAGCTAATAGAATTACGATGGCAAACATTATGAGAATAGAAACAAACATAAGGGTTACTATAAACTTTTTTGACTTTAATAATTCCTTCATATTATTTCTCCTCATTTTATATTTTAACTACCACGTCTAGCCTTTAAGAATCCTGCCAAGCCTTTTCCTCCTAGCGATTTGTCTAATCCCTTCTTAACATCATCAACTCCACCAACAACTACACTTTTATCATTTGATAGAACTATTTTTCTTACAACTTTTTCAACATAAGTAATCATTACTAAAAAGATTAGCGCTAATACTGGAGCAACTTTAGAAATCTCTCCAGCAGTTTCGTTAAACACCATATAAATTACACAATGTATTGGTTGAATTGTACATGTTATCATTAATTCTCTTAACCACCCTCGAAATGCTTGAGCCTTTCCATCTCCAGCTTTATCAATAGGATATGTTATTGTGATAAGTGGACTCAAAGTAATTAAAAATCCAGTCATGAAAAGTCTTTTTGTATATAGCCAGAAGAATTTCACATGCGTATATGCTAACACCCATAATGATAATGTCAAATATATTACTCCAACTCCAGATATTGTTTTATATCCACTAAATATACTTACTAGTAGATTTTCTTCAAAGTTTACTGACTTTGTTGGATTTAATGATTTATATATCTCCCAACAAATGTCCAGTAATGCCCCACTCAGATAAAACATAGCGGAAATAATATATTGTAATAATAGTAATATAACTATGCTCTCTATCCAGCCAACAAACATCTTTTTATATTTAGCTTCAGTTTCTGCAACGCTTGATATCGCAGTTCTTATACCAATATAAAGAAGAGTAAGTAGACTAAATCCTAAAGCAATATATCGCATAATATAATAAATTCTTGCAATATTCTCTTTTGCTGTTTGCATATATCCAGGAACTTTTACTGTTACATCTCCAGCAGTATAAGTTGGTTCAAAATTGAAGAAGTTTGCATCAAGCATTCCAACCTGATTAAACACAACTTTTTCTATAGTAAAGTATCCAGTGATTTGACCTGATCCAATATATCCTCCCATAAATGAGAGTAGTAATTCTGCAATTAGTGGTAATACTGATAGTGCAAATCCAAACAATCCTACTGCAGTCCCTAATAAGCCTTTATCTTCCAAAATATCAAACTGATTAGAAGATGTCTTACCAGCTTGACCTGAATCAAGTAAATCTGAAATATCGGTTTCCGCTAATCCAGAATTTCCTTCTGTTAAATACTTAGCTGCGCCATCTCCTAACATACTTATATCTTCAGGTGATTCTGCACAATAAGAATGATAACAAAATATGAAATTAAACATAATAACGAATGTTATTGCACTTATCAGTATTTTTTTCATAATTTATATCCTTTAAAAAATCATCTTTTACTATCTCTTGTTCTTTTCCATCATAGCTAATTTATTAATATTTGTTTCCATGAATTCAAACTCTTTCTTAGTTGGTTGAATAGCAAGTAT
>AUXO018431730.1_pt1 | contig 27392 bp, 26 predicted proteins | sample 768731 | NCBI WGS metagenome assembly AUXO01 (sample SAMN02715735, study PRJNA202380) | gut metagenome | biome: sheep rumen | host: Ovis aries | place: New Zealand: Palmerston North
GCTCGCTTGAAATCAAATGAATCCTACGAGAGGTTAAAGAAACTCCTGACGGAGGAGTGATTTTGTTTTCTCCAAACTTTTTTGTATATTGGTATTGCAGGTTGGGGAAGACCATCACGGGATGGCGCCTGCATCACTTTTAAATACACTTGACTTCATTACGCTTGGCGGTCGGCACGAGAGTGCTTGACCGCCTCGTATTTTTTTAGCACGATTTTTGCAGTAAAAATATAAAAAAAGAACCGTTAGCCGTTTTTTTGTTGGGCTAACGGTAAGGTTCAAAAGCGGCAGGACAGACCCTGCTTTGACAACGGTAAAACGGCTTTCTACCTTGTTTTTTTGGTTATTTGTAGCGGGAGGCGGACTCGAACCACCGACCAAAACAAACTGAAAATCAAGTAGTTAGCCATAATATAAAAAATTATGTGCAACACAAGGAACACTTTCAGTTACGGCTTTTACGCCCGCAGTAGCAAGGTCAGCAAGAAGACCAAAATGGCTCCCGTCGAACTATCGTTTGTCGCAAACGGTAAGCGGGTATTCATCAACCTGCCCTATCGGGTGAGGATGGAGGATTGGAACAAGAAGCATCGTCCCAAGGAGATTGAAGACTACCTCTCCGCTCAGCGACAGATTGTCAGCAAAGTTCTGACAGAAATGGCAGAGAATGGGATTCCTGTCACCGCTGAAACCCTGAGGGATTACTTCCGCACGGGTGGTGTCAAGTCCTACACAGTTGAAGACCTCTTCACCGAGTACCTCTCAATCCAAAAGCAGCGGGTTCCCAAGAGCCTCAGCCAAGGGGTGTATAGGAAATACGAACTCGTCAGGGACCTCTTCTTCACACAGTTCAAGAAGGAGAGCGAGGTGAGTTCCATCACCAACTACACAGTTCGGAAGTTCTTCACCTTCTTGGATAGTCGCTACGATAACTCTACTGCGGTTGGCTACAAGACAAAGTTCAAATCCTTCATCACCTTTGCCCTTGACAACAACAAGTTGAAGGTGAACCCTATGCAGGGAATAAAGATAGAGAAGAAGAAAAAGCCCTTGGTATTCCTGACCGAGGAAGAAATAAGGAAGATAATTGACACCCCTATTGAGAACAAGTCTCTTTCAAGGGTAAGGGATGCTTTTGTCCTTCAACTCTCAACGGGATTGGCTTATGCCGACATCCTTGCACTAAGGAAGGAGGACATCCACATCACCTCCGACGGAACGCATTACATCAGTAAGCCAAGGGTAAAGACGGGAACAACCTACACCACCGTCATCCTCAAAGAGGGAGTAGAGGTTCTTAAACGGAATGACTACCAACTGACGATTATCAGTAATCAGAAGAGCAACGCCTACCTCCGAGCAATACAAGGTCTCTGCGGAATTGACAAGCATCTGACAACGCACCTTGCAAGAAAGACCTTCGGACAACGCCTTCTTTCTTCGGGAGTAAGGATGGAGACGGTAAGCAAGGCACTCGGTCACTCGTCAACGAAAATCACTCAGACCTACTACTGCGATTTACAGAGCGATAGCGTGATAAAGGAGATAACAAGCATTATGGCTTGACACAGGGGGAGCAAAAACGCTCCCCTTTCTTTTTTCCCTTGACTATTAACCACTTTCCCCTTATCTTCTATTAAAGAGATAAAAAGACGAACTATGAACTACATATTATTATTCCTTGGGGATATATGCTACGCGATGGGCTTTGTTCTGAATATCCCCGCTTATTTAATAACCTGCCTTGGGAACCTCTTCTCAAACGCAGGATACCCACCACAAGAAGAAGATGGAGAATAACTACGCAAGAGCAGAAAGAATAGGAAGGGAAATCTTCAAACGCAACATAATAGACAGGGTAAGACGATTGCTATTCACCACAAACCCCTCCTGTCCCTACGATGGATTCCTGACGGGATTCACAGACTTGACAGGAGTACTTGAAATCAAGAACAGGGACATCCCCGATGACGCATACTTCGACCGTTGGCTGCTTGAAGAAAAGAAAGCCGTCCCACTCATAGCAGCAGCCATCACAAGCGGTTATAATATGGCTTTATACATAGTCATAACACAACACTACATCCGTATATGGGACCTCCTAACCATAGACCTCAACTATGAAACGGGTTACTTCACCCACTCCACCGCAACGAACTATAAAAAAGGCTCCGAGGAGAAATCCGTAGCCTACCTCAAAGAAAAAGACCTCCTATGCAAGATACTACGAAAGGATATTCCATCATAGAGAAAATCGCAAAGGAGAGGGTGATTGAGGATATGATAGAAAACCTCGGAGTAAAAGCCCTCTACAAGGATGACCTCCTACAAGAGACCTTCATCATCCTCCTTACCTACGATGAGGACAAGATACAAGCCCTCTATGACAGGGGAGAACTGCGGTACTTCATCTCCAAACTCCTCACCAACCAAATCAACTCCAAGACAAGCAGGTTTTATTATAAGTACAGAAAATATTATCAGAAGAAAGATGATGAATATCAACATAACGACAACGGAACTGAGGAAGATGATGAATGAGTATGACTTCAACCCATCAGACCCCGACTATGATGATGACCTCCTCACCGTCTTTGAAAGTTTCTCAGCCATCAGCGAAGCCGACAGGATTATCTTATGCCTATACGCTGAAAATCAGAGCCTGAGAAAGACCGCCAAGACCCTCGGAGTCTCTTATGCGACAACAAGGAAAGCGGTTGCAAAAATACGGGAAGAGATAAAAACGGAAATAGAAGATAGAAAGAATAAGAAGAATAAGAATAATAATTATGCTGATTGACCTCCTTTGTGTAGCAATAGTGTGGGTTGTGCTGCTTGATTTGAGCGGTTTTGTGGAGGAGATGGAACGCCTCCTCTCAAAGAAATGGAAAAGGGTGGTGAGGATAAGGAAACCTTGGTCCTGTTCTCTGTGTATGAGTTGGTGGACGGGTCTTCTGTACCTCCTACTGACGGGTAAGATAGCGATTACATCAGTAGCCGTTCTTGCATTAATTGCGTTATCAACAACCCTGATAAAAGACATTATTATAACGGTGATGGACCTCGTTGAGAGGTTTTTGGAGTTATTGACCACAAAAGAACGATAATTATATTTTTGAAAAAGGAAAAGATATGACAAAAGAGCAATATGAGATACTCAAACAGTATGAGAACCATCTTAGTACAGCGAAGTACGCAGATTATGCGAGGAACCTAACGCTTTCGGGTCTCGCACAGATGGACGAGGTTTACAAAGCCATCTTCAAAAAGGAAAGCGGATTGAAGAGCGGATGCGGGAAGTGCCGTCTCCGTGGATTGAAAGACCTTGCCCGTGTTTACTTTGCCTATCAGGAAGAACAGGCGAAGAAGGAAGAGGAAAAACGACAAAAATACCAAGATGAAGCCTTGGAAATGGAAAAAAATGCTGAGATAGTCTCCAAGGAACTTGAACCAAAATCGGAAGTACTTGAAACAGAGACTATTACAAAGCCAAAGAAAAAAACGGCTAAGAAAAAGGAACAGGAGGATTAAACTATGGAAGAGAAACCTATTGTTGGATTCAGCAACCCTGATGAGAGGGACGATTACATCAAGCACACCATCGCAAACTTGGCGAAGTGCGGAGGAAAAAGTCATAAGTGGTTTCCTCACGAGATTGCCGTCCGCAGGGAGAGCATCTATTATTGGTTGGGACAAGGAAAGTCAAAGATGGCTTTAAGGTCTTTCTTGGGAGAGAGATGGGGAGTATCAGGTCCTACGATTGAGAAGTATGTGAGAGACGCTGTAAGAGCCCTATTGGAAGAAGCCAAGGAGAGCCAAGAAGAGTTCAGGAAGAAGATGATAGAAAAACTTGAAAGGCTCGCTGATGATGCAATTCTCCACGGTGACAGGAAATCAGCCCTTGCTGCCTACGAGCAGATAAGCAAGTTGAACGGAGCATACACGAATAAGGTGGAGGCAAGCCTCAACACCGACATCAAGTTCAAGTTTGGTGAGTAGTACCTTCATAGGAAGCAAGTTGTACCCTTGGCAGAAGGATGTTGCTGAAAAGATATGCAAGTGTCCTAACGAGAACCGTACCGTTGTTGTGAAGTCCCACAGACAGGCAGGAAAGTCCTTCCTCTGTGAGCAGGTCCTGCTATACTACGCCATCAACTTCCCAAAGTCCAAGAATGCTATGATAAGTCCCGTATTATCGCAGTCAAGGAAGGTGTTCAAGGAATTGGTCAACGCCATCTATGAAAGCGGTGTAATCAAGCGTAAGAACGAAACCCTGCTTGAAATAGAACTCATCAACGGAAGTACGATTTTCTTCAAGTCTGCGGAGATGAGGGATGCTCTGAGGGGCGAGACCGTCACAGGGGTCCTCATTTGGGATGAAGCAGCCTTCCTACCACAGGAAGTTGCGGAGTACACGCTCCCTTGGTTGCAGATACACAAGGCAAACCTCCTCATAGTCTCAACGCCAAAAATCAGAGACGGACTTTTCTATAACTATTGGGTGAGGGGACTTGAAAACAAGGGTGTCTTTCCGCACAGTAAGCAGGGAAAGGAGTTCGTCATCTCAATTGATTGGTGTGAGTACGACACAAGCGCAGTACTTTCAGAAGAACTTAAAATGACATATGCTAAGGTATTGACTAAGAATCAGTTCAGAAGCGAGATTGAAGGGCAGTTCCTTGACTCTGACGGAATGGTGTTTGAGAATGTACGCACTCTCTCAACCGCAAACCCCTTCAACGCATCCGTTCCCTACGAGGGTTTCTTCATCGGTATTGACTACGGCAGCGGAGGAGGGAATGACTACACAGCGCTCAGCGTCTTTGATGAGGGAGAGAACCTTGTCTTTGTTGATTACTTCAACGACCTCAGCACCTTTGAACAGGTGGACAGGATTGCCAAGGACCTCAACCTCTTTGGGAAGAAGATAAAAGCGATTTACGCTGAGAACAACAGTATTGGCAACGCCTTCAACGACCTGCTTGTGAAGAAACTGCTTGATGAGAAGAACACCTACATCGCAAGCAAGATAACCCGTTGGACAACGACCAACGACAACAAGGCGAAGTTGGTGGCTCAATTTCAGATGGAACTCGAACAGATGAATGCCAAGTTATTGAATGACAGTACACTTATAGAGCAGTTGTGTGCGTATGAGGCTACATATAACGCCAAGACTCAGAAGGTTTCCTACAACGGGGCTATGGGTACGCACGATGACCTCGTTATGAGTACGCTCTTGGCTATGGAGGCATACAAGAAGAATAACAATAATGGAAGTTATATGATACGATGATTAAGAATTGGAATGAGGTGAGCGTAGGGACCTACGCAGAGATACTGAAAGTGTGTGAGAGGGAGGAGCCTGAGGATGTGGAAATCGGGATTGTGGCAATACTCTGCGGGAAATCCGAGGATGAGGTGTTGAAGATGAACATCACCGATTATCAAGTGCTGAGGAAAGACGCTCAGTTTGTGGCTTCCTTCCCTCCTATAAGGGCAAAATGTCCGAAGACCGTCACCCTGCACGGCAGGAAGTACGAGGTGGTGAACGATGTGAGGAAGATGACCGCAGGGCAATACATAGATTTTCAGACCTTCTCCAAGATGGACCTTGAAAAGACCGTCGTTGAGGTTCTCAGTTGCTTCCTTGTGCCCGAAAGGGAGACCTATGGTGAGTATGACCTGACGGAGGTGTATGATGATATCCGAGAGGACCTTCCTGTGGTCGTTGCCTATGAGATGTGCGCTTTTTTTTTGAGCAGGTTGACGCTCTTAACAAAGGCTACTCTGTCCTATTCGGAAAGGATGATGAGAAAGATGATGAGGAAGACGAAGGACAAGGAGATGAAGGAAAGGATAAGGGAGAGCCTGACAAAGATACAGGAGGCTCGTACCAAGATAAATGGGGTTGGATTAAATGCGTAAAAATCGTCTCTGACTGCGTACACGAGCCTTGGTCAGCGGTGTTCAAGATGAATGTCATAGAGTTTTTGAATATCGTCTGTTTCTGCCACGATGACGCAGAGGAGGAGAAGAGAAGAATGAAGGAGTATCTAAAAAAGAAGTAATATGTGGGAGCACACTTACCAAGCACTCAGCGACTACGGAGAGCGTCTGAGAGATGAATACCGAAGGAACCTCACCGCTTCCGACAGGAGGGCGAGCGGGGACCTCATAGACGGGATAACGGTGGAGGTGGAAGCCAACGGCAGGGAGTTCACCGTCTTCCTCAACCTTGCCTACTATTGGAAGTTTATGGAGATGGGTGTGGACGGAACGGAGAGAAGCGTCGGAAGCCCCTATTCCTTCAAGAAGGGATGGATTCCGTTTCAGGCTATCAAAGATTGGGTTGATGTCAAGATTTCCCTTCCCGAACCACAGGCAACCAACTTAGCCTACGCTCTGAGGCGCTCCATACCAAGGAAAGGTATAGAAGGAGTCCCTGACCTCTCAAACGCTCAGGACAAGGTGTTCAACGAGTTCCTTGATGCGATTGCCGATGCGGTGATGGATGACATCAGCGGAGATGTTGGAGCGGTGATGGAAGCCTTCTTCCCAAGAGAGCCTGAATAGAACTTGAACCCAATTACCCAAACCCCTTGACTATAATGAGTTGAGGGGTTATTTTTTTATAAAAGGCTAACGATAACACATAATTGCTTGACTTTTAAGTGATACTCTCTTATACTATTATAAAAAAAATATGGAGTATTTTAAAACTATAAAAGGTTATGAAAATTACCAAATAAGCAATTATGGTAATGTATTGTCAGTAAAAAAAGGCATACTCCTTAAAAAGGCAGTTGTTTGTGGCTACGAGTGTGTCAATTTGTTCGTTAATGGAAAAAAGAAAATGCACAAAGTTCATAGGCTTGTAGCAGAAGCGTTCATACCAAATCCCGATAATCTACCACAAGTTAATCATAAGGACGAAGATAAAACAAACAACCGCGTAGAAAACTTGGAGTGGTGTTCATCCGCTTACAACAACGCTTATGGGACACGAGGAAAGAGAATAAGCGAAGCCATATCAGGGGAAAAGCACTATTTGTATGGGAAACAACACACGGAAGAGTTCAAGAGACAAGTGTCGGAAAAGTTGAAAGGAAGGACAAGTCCTAATAAGGGAAAACGAGCAAGTGAGGAGACGAGATTAAGGATGTCTGTTGCTCATAGAAACATAACAGAAACAACAAGAGATAAGATGAAAACCAATTATTTACGAAGAAAGGAGGAACTGATTAAGTCAGCAATAGAGAGTAATAGGAGGGTAGTTAACCAATACGACAAGGAAGGGAATCTCGTTAAAGTATGGAGTTCCATTAAAGAAGCAGGAGATGCTTTGGGTCTAAACACTCCGAACATTATTGCCTGTTGTAAGAATAAACAAAAAACTTGTGGTGGATATGTGTGGAAATACTAAACCTCTGTACTCGGTGCTTACCTACATAATCGGAAACGGTTATGAGATGGTTCACGAAATAAAAGAAAAATCAGACAACGCAGAATATCTGTTGTTAACAGACAATCCCGCTCTCACCTCTTCAACTTGGACTGTGGTGTGTGTGGAGAACCCCTATCCCGAAGACCCTTTCTACCTCGGCTATCAGATACGGTTCAACCCGTTTGATTTTGTCAACACCGATGTGGTGGTCAGGGTGGACGGCAGTATGGGCATCAACAAGTCCCTTGACAAGATTGTGGATGATTTCAACGCAGGTGCTTGGGATATGTGCGTATGCATACACCCCACAAGGGACAACCTCTACGACGAGTATTGTGCTTGGGTGGCGATAAGGGACTATGACAGGGCTCAGGCAGAGAAGGTCCTTTCCTTCATACAAGGCTACGAGGGCTATGATGTGATGAGGAGCAAGGGTCTCTATCAATACGGGTTTATGATTCAAAGGAAAAACGAGAAGGTGTTGAGGTCAAATGAGATGACGCTTGCCTTCTTACGATACCTCGCTGCCGATGGGAAGTATGTGGAGAGGGTGGACCAAACGATAGGGTCTTTTGTCTTGAATAAGTACTTCCCCGACCTCAATATCCTCCCTGTTGACGAGCGTATCCTCCACGGTCCGTACATCACCAACTACGCCCACAACTCAGACATACCTCTCCGTTATGACGGGGAGATGAATACCCCCTACCTCTTCGGAAGGGAGATTACGACCACCACCTTTGAATAGTATATTTTTTCCAAAAAGATTATGATAACACCGATATGGCGTGATACTTTCTATGAGGCTGATTCCTCGGCAAGCCCTTTTACCTACGGGATAACGATGGATGGGGTCCCTGTCTTCAACGGGAAGGCTTGGGCTGCTCCTGCTGCGAGTGCGGTGAGCGTCAACATCAACCGTATTGCCGAGGATTACCTCCATACGGATTTCCCAAACCTTGATGCTGTGGAATCAGCGGGTACGCTTGTCGTAACTCACTCTGCTGCAACGGGTCTTTTCTCTGTCGTAGATAGCACCAATACCGTAGTTTCTTCTTATACTTTCTTCAATTGTTGGGACTACGACACCCCTTCGCAGGTTTCTTTCAGCGACTATGACCTTAGCAAAGCCATCAACAGGCACGGAACGGACGGGATGTATTACTTCAAGACCGTCATCAACGGTTCAGCCGTGACTACGACGGCATCAACCTCCCCACTTGACGGTTATTCCGAGGCGTACTGTGGCGATTATGCGCTCTATTACCTGTCCCGCTCTTGCGGATGGAGTTCATACCTCATAGAAGGGAATGTCAAGAGATACGACGAATACACCCGCTATTCCATCACCAAGGATTATGACAACAACACCATCAACCGAGGGAAGACCGTCTACAACAACCAAATCAGCCCCCGTTGGGAGGTGAACACAGGTTGGGTCAGGGACAGCGAGAGCGATGCCCTTGCCTTCCACCTCCTTTCCTCAAATCAGGTCTACCTACACGACATCAATAACGGGAAGGTCTATCCTGTGGTCATCACCGACACACAGACCGAGTACAAGAACAGGAAAAATCAGAGCAACAAGGTGGTGAACTACACGATTTCCCTCTCCGCTGCTCAGATAGAACAGAACTTAGGATAAGATGAAAGACATCAAGTTATACATAGGAACGACGGAAGCGGACCTTGGTGACGGGGAGAATATCCTCTACAACTACGAGGTCAAGTCCCTAACGAACCCTACGGCAGTCAAGAACAGTTTCAGCAAGTCCCTCACACTTCCGAACACCCCGACGAACGACCGCATCTTCGGACACTATTGGAATGTGGAAAGGAGGGTCGGCAGCGGTGGAGACAACGCAGGTGTGGACTTCAACGCAAGCAAGAAAGCGCCTTTCAAGGTCTACGCCAACGGTGAACTATGCGAGGAGGGATACATCAAACTTGACAAGGTGAACCGCACGGGGAATAACATCTCCTATGCCTGCTCTCTCTACGGTGGTCTCGGTGATTTCTTCTACGCCCTCGCACAGAATGCCAACACAGGTGAGGAACTCCGTCTCTGTGACCTTGACTACTACACGGGAGGAACGGAGGAGTTCAACTTCGTAGTGTCCGCTGATACCGTCTACGATGCTTGGGAAGCGCTGCGAAACGGTACGGAAGGACTATGGCAGCATATCAACTTTATGCCCGCCTACAACGGCTATCCTGACGATTTCGACGCTGATAAGGTCATCATCAACCTCAGCGGTACGACGCTGCAAAGGTCCGACGGTCCCTACTCTCCGAAGGACGGATGCGTCCTTGCCTCCCTTCCCGAAGAACTGACGGAGTGGGAGATGCGCGACTTGCGCTCCTATCATCAGAGACCCTGCATCAGGATGAAGTCCATCATCCAAGCCTGTTGCGACCCTGCACAGAACGGGGGCTATACCGTAGTCCTTGACCCTGATTTCTTTTCCGATGCAAACCCCTATTACTCAAAGACTTGGCTTTCTCTTCCACTTGTGAAGAACTTGGAATACACCAACACCGAGCAGGTTATGAGCGGTGCGAGTCTGATTGGTCTCACCACTACGGGAGACACAAGCGGGATGATGTACCAAAGCCTTCGCTTTGACCTCGGAGAGTTCAGCAGCGTCGCTCCTAACAATATCAGTATGAATGTCAATATGTTCGTCAACAACCCCATCCGTCAGGGAAGCATAGAGATTGACCCTTGGAACGAATGGATGACGCACATAGACGCTCACTATACATCCTTCGTTTGGTTTTGGAGGAACAACGGGGACGGCTATCACCCTAACAATTGGTACTGTCTCGGTAGTCTCTTCGTACAACTTATTGCTCTCAACGGGGATGTGGTCGTAGGAGCATCTGATGCCCTCAACCTCACAAGCCCCATCAGGCACAACGGGAAGACGATTTACGGGGAGAATAGCAAGTACTCCGAGGAGAACCGCTTCAAGCCTTACCTCGGCAAGAATATCGTTAATGTCCTTGGAGGTTTCTATGACGATGGATTCCGCAGGGACGGACAGAATACGCCCGCAGACCTGACGCTCACCATCAACTCCCTCAACGGTCCCGTATCAGACTTGAAGGTTGTCTTCTACTACGGAGCGACAGATGCGAAGATAAAGCGCTATGGAAGGACTGCGATTTTCACCGTTGACCAAGATAGCGACATCATAGAAATCGGTGGTCCTGATGTGGGTGCTTTCATACCCAACGACCCATCTATGCTTACCGTAGGAGTGAAGAGCACCAACTTCAAAGCCGTCTTGGGAGAGAGCATAGGAAGGAGCGGAAGCGAGGTGACGAAAGCCCTCCTTCTCAACACCGAGGGAAGCCCTGCCTCTTATCTTCTTTCCTACTGTAAGACCTTCGGGCTTTACTTCACCAAGGACAAGGACAGCAACACCATCCGAATTGAGACGAGGAAGACCTTCTACAACAGGGATGATGTTGTCAACCTCTCGGAGATGATTGACCGCAGCAGGGAAATCACCATAGACCCCCTTGCCTTCTCAACGAAGTGGTATCAACTCCTCCACGAACAGGACGAGACGGAGAAGTATAAGCAGTACCGCTCAGCGAAGGCAATAGAATATGGCTCAAAGGTTTACAACACAGGGTATGAGTTCTCAACAGAGAAGAAGAACCTCCTTGAAGACAGCGTTATCAGGGGTGGCATAGAAGTCCTTGAAAGGAGCAAGTACTACACGGTTTACAACAACGACAAGTCTCAGAGGAATTGGATGGGTATGGGCTTGACCTATAACCTCTACTTCGGGGATAGTGCGAGCACGGTGACGGCTCCTATGGTGAATGGCGGGTCTCTGCTCGGTCTCAACGAGGGTGACGGTCTGAAATACTATGACCTCTTCCCTAAGTTGCAGTTCCACGCAGAGGAGAACAGTCCTACGGACGGCAATAATGTGCTTGTCTTCTTCTCAGGGATGAAGGACACGCAGAGCGGAAGGACCAACCCCGTCAATTACATCCTATCTGATGACAACCGTTGGCAGACGCTCCTCAACGACGGAACGCCTTGTTGGTTGTTCACCACATCGGAAGACATCGGTGGCGTCCCCGTAGCGAAGACCTTGCGATACATCCCCGTCTTTGAACGCTACCTCACCAACGCAGGAAGCGGCAAGGTGGATAAGTCCCTTGACTTCGGAACGGCTCAGGAACTCTATATCCCGAACTACGCCATCACCGAGGAGAGCAACATCGCCTCGTCATTTTGGACCGATTACCTCACGGACCTCTTCGACCCTGACACCAAGGTCCTCACCTGCTATGTGAGAACGACAGAAAGGGTGGGAACGCCTTGGCTCAAACGCTTCTATTGGTTCGACAACGCCCTGTGGGTCTGCAATAAGATTGATGAATACGACTTCCTCAATATGGGAACGACCAAGATGGAGTTCATCAAGGTGCAGGATGTGGGTGATTACAACAGCGTTACGCAGGAGGAGAGCGTCACTATAACGCTTTCCGCAAATAACTACATCGTCTTGGAAGGTGGTGGAGTGATAACACTAACCGTAACTGTCTCAAACGGAGGCAGTTGGAGACTAATCGCACCTCAGGGAGTGGTCCTCAGTTCCACAAGCGGAACGGGAAACGGCTCTGTGACGGCTACCTTCCCTGCAAATAGCGAACTCACCTTCAAGAATTGGGTGTTCACCGTATCCACTACGGACGGAAAAGCGACCGCAAGCGCGACAATTCGTCAGCGCTACTTCGGTGATACGACCTTCTACCCGTTCAAGGACAAGATTATCATCCCTGCGAGCGGTGGAAGGGAGGTTGTTGACTTCGTTTGGCAGAATCAGGGAGAAGACTACATCAGCGGATACACAAAATCAGCAGGTGGAGCAGACTTTGATGTGGACATCACACAATACCAAAGGGAGAACAGGGCGGTTCTCACATTTTCAGCGAATACGGGGTCTACCGTCCTCCATAACAGGATTGACTTCTACGACAACGAGAACAACATCGTCAGAAGCGTCGGTGTGGACCAACTCCCGACCCTTGAACCGTTCAACGCAAGCGGTGGCAACGATACGCTTATCCTTGAATACACAACGGGAGCGACCTTCACCGACAAGCCGTCTTGGATTGACATCACGGAGACAGAGGAAGGGAAGTATGAGATAAAGGTGAGGGACAATATCTACGACTCTGAGAATACGGCAACGATAATAGTCTCCAACGAGGCAGGTTCTTCCGCTCCTCTCGTCATCACGCAGGAAGCGGGTGAAGGAACGGGTGGAAAGTGCAGTTGTACGCCTGAGGGTGTCAGCCCTCTAAACTTATACTTCAACCCATCGGGCGGTACGAAGTTCGTTTCCGTCAGCCTTGAAGGAGGATGGAGCGCAACAACAAGCGGTGGTTTCTTCACCATCTCACAAGACTCAGGCGATGAAGGTCTGAATATCATCGGAGTGACGGTAGGAAACAACACCGGCACTACCCTCATCGGAACGATTACCATCAGCAACGGAGTTGACGAGTTTGTTGTCACCATCACACAGATAGGAGAGAACACCCCTGAAACGATAATCATCACCCCGTCTGCCTCAACAATTGCTTCAAGTGGTGGAGTACAAAGTGTTGATATTCAATATGAAGGAAGAAACGGATTTGTTATCGTTCCTGCGGTCTCAGCACCCGCAAGCGCAACACCGATTGCTTGGACGGGAGAGAATGGAACGACCGTCGTTTCCATCCCTGAGAACCTCACCACTACGGCAAGGACCTTCACCGTTGTCTTCAACGGAAGGAACGCAAGCGGTAGCACGGTGATAACGCAGGATGCAGCCGATGCCTACGCTACGGTCGGAACAACGGGTTACACTTTCCCTGCAAGCGCTTCAAGCGGAAACAATAGCGTCGTTTCAAACACCTCTTGGACGGCAAGTGCTTCTACGGCTTGGATAACGGTCACTCCGAATAGCGGAGAAGGCGCTTATACGGAAATCGTGATAACGACCTCCGACAACACATCAACATCACCTCGCACGGGCTATGTCTACATCCTTGACGGGGATGACAACATCCTTGCGACGATTACCGTTGAACAGGCGGGCCTTGAAGAGGAGTTGTTTGTTTATCCGTCTATTTTATCCTTTGACAGTACGGGTGGAACGGCAACCTTCACAATAACAAGTAACACAAATTGGACAATAGAATGATTCCTGATTGGATAACTCTCTCACAGACGGCAGGTACGGGAAACGCAACCATCACCGTCACCGCAAGTTCAAATACAGAACTCTCCGCTCGTATGGCTTCACTTACCGTAGCCACTACGAGCAAGAGTGCTTTTGTAACAGTTTCTCAGCAGCCCGCTACACCTCAACCTTTTGAATATCTGACATTTACTATGTTAGGCGATGGTGACATCTCATTTACTGCTGAGAATGGCATAACGCTATACTATACAAAGGACTACGGAGAAACTTGGGATTCTATAACCCCAAACAGAAGCGTTAGGACTATTCCTTGTTTTTCGGGTGATGTTGTTCAGTTCAGCGGTGATAGTGAATCATACTTGGCTTATACGAATGCAAAACTCATCTCAACTGCTCCACACTATGTAAGCGGAGATATGGCTTCGTTGGGAAGTGCCAACTTCAAGTTCAAGGGTTTCTTTTGGGGTAGTACGGGGCTTATATCGGCAGAAAACTTGGTATTGCAGCAGCCTACATACTCTGAATGTTTCTCGCAGATGTTTAACGGTTGTACGAGCTTACAGAAAGCACCGAGATTACCTTTTACCACCTTGGTCGGTTATTGTTATTATGAGATGTTCTACGGTTGTACGAGCCTTACGACCGCTCCCGCGCTTCCGTCTACAAACTTGGAAGAGGGTTGCTATGAAAGAATGTTTTACGGTTGCACGGGTCTGACTACACCTCCCGTACTTCCTGCTACCACTTTGGCAAAAAGGTGTTATCAGGGTATGTTCAATAGGTGTTCATCCTTAGCGACAGCGCCTGTACTACCCGCAACTACATTAGCGATAAACTGTTATAGCAATATGTTCCAAAGTTGTACGACTTTGACCATCGCGCCCGAACTACCTGCTACTACTTTGGTGAGTTATTGCTACAACCTTATGTTTGAAGGGTGTACGAGCCTTGCAAATATCAAGTGCTTAGCAACGGACATCTCTGCATCATACTCTCATTATTATTGGGTAAGGTATGTTGCTCCTACGGGAACCTTCACAAAAGCGACGGGTGTCAATTGGTCAGAAGGAGTAAGCGGAATCCCAAGTGGATGGACCGTCGTGGAAGAATAATATATTTTTTTCAAAAAAAGAATGACACAGACCGAAAGACAGGCAGTCCTTAACTTCAAGATAACGGGCAAGGAGAGCGTCGGTGAGTTGAAGGAACATCTCAAAGACCTCAAAAAGGCTCTCAACGATACCACCATAGGAAGCGAGGACTACAAGAAATCCATAGAAGGCATAGCGCAGACCCAAGAAAAACTCACGGGAGTGATGACCGACTCCCGTGTGGGTGTGGAGAAGGCAAAGGACAGTTACTATGCACTCAACGAACAACTCGTAAAACTCAGGAAGGAGTACAAATCCCTCTCTGAGGAGGACCGTAATGGCACTATCGGAACGGGAAAACTTGAAGAGATACAGAAGTTGGACTCGCAGTTGAAGGCTATGGATGCGACGATGGGTCAATATCAGAGGAATGTGGGGCACTATCAACTCGCCCTTGAAGCCCTGAACAAGACCTACGCCAACAGTAAGCAGGAATTGGCGGCTATGAAGACCGCTATGGATAACCTTGACCCTGAGACGAAGGAATACGCAGAGGCTTTTCAGAGGGCTGCGGACATCACACACAAACTGCAAGAGCGTCAGGAACTCTTAAAATACTCTTCAAAGGACTTGGGAGACCAAATCAGCAACATCCGAGGGATTGCGAGCAATATGGCAGCAGGTTTCTCTGCGGTCAACGCTGCTATGGGTCTCTTCGGCAAGGAAAGCGAGGATGTTCAGAAGGCTATGCTCAAAGTGCAGCAGGCTATGGCTCTCGTACAGGGCTTGCAGGGTATGGACGGTCTCATCAAGCGCACACAGGGTCTTTCAACCGCCATCAGAGGGTGGAGGACAGAAACAAAGGCTGCTACCGTAGCAACTCAGGCAGAGACAACGGCAACGGCAGCGCAAACGGTTGCAACAGAAGGCGCTACGGTCGCTCAGAAGGGCTTGAATGCGGCTATGAAAGCCAACCCTATTGGTGTTATCATCATCGCTTTACAGGCTCTTATCACCGTATGGGTGCTCTTCAAGGACAAGATTATTGAAGCTCTCGGTGGTCAGGAGAAGTTGAATGCTGCTTTTGACAAGGCAAAGGTCGTTTTTATGGGTGTCGGCAACGCCATCGTACAGTATATCATCGGTCCTGTGAAGATGATGATAACGGGAATCAAGGGTGCAGCGCAGGTTGTAGAGCATATCCTCAAAGGACAGTTCAGACAGGCTTGGCAAGCAGCGGGTGATACCGTAGTTGAATGGAAGGACAACTTCGTCAAGTCCGTCAGTTTCGCTTCAAACTACGAAGAGGCTGCATCAAAGCAGAGAGTGAAGAACGCAGAAGCCGAGGCTAAGAAGAAGAAAGAGGTCTACGACAAGGACAAGGATAACTACATCAAAGACCAAGAAGCCAAGCACGGCTCAGATTGGAAGTACACCGATGAGGGAAAGAAAGCCTACGAGGAACTTTACAAGAATCGCCTTGAACTCTACAAGAAGGACAGCGAGGAATACCGTCAGGCTCAGAGGGATATGTGGAGTTATCAGCACGACTACGACGAACGCAAGAAGAAAGCCGACGCTGAGGCTGCAAAGGCAGGTGCTGAGGCTGCTAAGAAGTTGAATGAGAACGCAAAGTCCGTCCACGACACCTTCAAGAAGGAAGTTGTTGATTACCTCTTCACAGATAGCGCGAAAGCGTTTGAAAAGGGTGCTAACAGGATGGTTGCCCTCATCAACGAGGTGGTCATCAAGGGTGGAAAGGGCTTTGATACGCTCAAAGGAAAGGCAGACGCTATTGTTGCCATAGGAAAGCCTCAGAGCGGCATCTTTGATAAACTCCGTAAACTCATAGTTGAGAATATGGATAGCATCGCCAAGGCGGGTCTCGGTGGTGAAGCGAAAGAACTCCTAAATGAGATTGACAAGGAGGTTGCAAAGCCGTTTGTGGATAAGGTCCTTGAATACAACAACAAGGTTGAGACGAAGGCAAAGGCAACGGCAGAGCAGATTGCCAACGCTTTCGCTGATGAGGAGTTCAAGAGGACGCTTCTATACCCGTCAGAGGCTATGCAGTACGCAGCAGCGGAACTCGGAACATACCTTGATGCTTACAAGGCGATGACCGAGCAGATAAACGAAACGCTTGATGTTATGAAGTCCCACGGCTTAGAAGGAACGGACGAATACAAGCGTCTCCAAGTCCGTTTGACGGAAATCTCCAACGAGGAAAGCCAAAAGCGTATGGAATACGCAAGGAAGGAATCCGATTATGTATTGAAAGCCTACGAGGATGAACTCACAAGGGTTGAAACGCAGTTCGGAAGGATGCAAGCGGGCTTCCTTAACGACATAGACAAGAACACAAGTCCTCTTCAACTTATGACGGGTGTTATGCCTGAGGAAGAGAAGAGGAGGATGGAGGAGAGTTATAACATCTTCAAGGAAGGGATGGAGAAGAGAAAGGAAGTCCTTCAAAGAATGGCAAGCGACACAAGCCTTTCCGCAGAACAGAGGCTTTCCGCAGAGAGGCAACTCGCTGAGACCGTAGCAGAGATAGAAGATGCGGAGGTCGCTCATACCCTTCAAATGAACCAACAGAGGGCTGATGCTTGGCACTTCTATGTGGATATGGTCAGCGATTCCGTACAAGCCATCGGAGACCTCTTCGGAAGCCTTGCAGATTACTACGAAGCGGACCTTGATGCAAAGGTGAAGGCAGGTGAGATGAGCGAGGAACAGGCAGAGGCGAACTTTGAGAACATCAAGAGTATGAGGATTGCGGAAACCGTCATCAATACGATTGCAGGTTCCATCGGAGCCTTCCTCCAAGCAAGTGAGAACTACCCGCCTCCTTACGGACAAATCCTTGGTGGTATCACCGCAGCAGCCGTCGCTGCAAGTGGCTTTGCCGAGATAAAGAAAATCAGGTCAAGCACAAGGAACGGAAGCGGAACGGGCGGTGGAAGCACTAACTACGCTACTGTCACACCGATACAGACGGATTATGTCCCTCAGGGAACAACCAACATCACTAATGGTCAGGAGGTGGAGAACCTCAGAAACGCTCTACTTGGTGCGAACTTCACAGTTTCCGTCTCAGACATCAACGACGCTCAGCATCGCGTAGCGGTGAGAGACAGGGAGAGTACCTTTTAGTAACTAATTGATAATCAACTACTTATGAATCAGCGTATCGCCACTTAAAGCCATACGCTGATTTTGCTTTTCCTTTCAAACAATTCCATATTGAATTGTGCGTTTTCATATCGTAATATCTTGCAGCAGAAGAGATTGAGTCGAATGTTTTGACTATTTTCCCGTCTTTTATACAAACAACTTTCCTACCACAAGAAATTGTTTGTGCTTCTATCATATTTTTTTTTGTGGTAGGGTTATTTCCGTTGCCGTTTCTATCTACCCAACGAAGGTTTTCTACATTATTCTCCGTTCTAATCGTGCTTATATGGTCTATTTCGGGTAAGTTCATAGGGTTTGGGATGAACGCATTAGCAACAAGTCGATGAACAAGATAATATGAACCATTACCGTTTTTATACAACCTTACTGTATAATAGCCGTGTTTATTTGTTTTCGGTTTTAATATCTTCTCTTTGCGGTAATAAGATGCGTTTTTGTCTCCGTTTCTATAATGACCGCTCTCAAAGCGTCCCAAACTTTTAACCCTTCCTAAACTGCTAACTTGATATAGTCCTTCATAGTTGTCTATATCCCTCCAAATCTCTTCCATAATTCTAATATACAAAAAATCAGCGACAATCACAAATGCTGATTATCAACTACTTGGTGCTTAGGCATATCGCTGTAAGCGCCATTTATATTTATCAAAAAACTATTATGAAAGAATACAAGGGATTACCTATATATCAAGGACTTGTTGATGATGAGGGGGCAGGAATGTATTGTATTTCGTTGGTCGCATATGCGGCCACAGAGGAAAACTTCCTTTACTTCAACGAAGACAAAACTCCTTTGAAGTTCGCAATCCAAAACCCTGAAAAGCATATCGTCAGGGGTCTCTTGATGGGTTGTGGGCAACCGATATACCGTCGTAACGGTGATTACGAGTTTTACATCACTTTCAACGCAGAAACCTTGGCTCTTATGGCTGAGAAATACCTCAAGAACGGGTTTAGTTCTATGGTGGACTTAAATCACGATGGTCAGCCCGTTGATGGGGTTAATATGACTCAGATTTTTATCAAGAACACCGAGGAGGGCATAAATCCAAAGGGCTTTGAGGACTATAAGGATGGTTCGCTCTTCGTTGAGTTCAAAGTTCACAACGAGGAAGTATGGAACGCCATAAAAGATGGAGATTTCAAGGGTTTCTCACTTGCGGGGGCTTTTGAGATTGCTGAAATACCAACAGAGTTCTCTGCTCAGAGCGAGGATGATGAGTTCGCTGCTTGTATGCAACTAATTGAAAAACTAACAAATAAAATCAAAAATGTTAAATAAGATGAACACAAAATTGAACAAAATCAAACTTGCGTTGCAGAAGTTGATTGCAGAGGCGTTTGCATCCATAAGTACGGATAAAGGAATATTATCTTGGAACGGAGACACCGAACTCCCTGCCGTTGACGATGTGGTCTACGCTCTTGACGAGGAAGGAAATCAGATTGTTGCCGAGGATGGCGAGTACGGTCTTGATGACGGAACTGTCATCGTCGTATCAGAGACAAAGGTAACGGAAATCCGTGAGCCTGAGAAAGGCGAAGAAGAGCCCGCAGAAGAGCCTTCAACGGAAGAGACCGAGGAGACTACCGAAGAGCCCGTTGAGGAGCCTCAGAACGAAGAAGAGGAGCCAAAGAACGAGGAAACCGAGGAGCCCGCAGAGGAACCCGCAGCAGAAGAGACTGTTGAGGAGCAGATTGACGAAAGAGACACTCGTATTGCGGAACTTGAAGGTGCAGTTGCAGAAAGGGACGCTCGTATCGCAGAACTTGAAGCAAGAATCAAGGAACTTGAAGATAAGCCCGCTGCTGAGTCAGCAACCGAGGAGTTCAAGTCCGTCAACAAGATTGAAAAAACGGGAAACCGCAGACTTGACAACCTTGCAAGGATACTGAACGCATAAAATAGCCACTTTCAAGGTGTTTTATATGTTAAAATAAACTGAAAATAATAATATACAAATCAAACAATTACTATGGCTGCAAATCCTAAAGGATACATAGTTTCAGGTCTTACCGACTATGTGGAAATTAACAAAGACACTCTCATCAAGAGCGTTGTTCTTGGTGCTGAGTATGGTGACACCATCCCTCGTATGAGAAAGCAACTTGGTGTCAAAACTTCAGAGGTTTTGAACTTCTTGGATGTTGACCCCGTTCTTCAGGACGGTCAGGGCTGCGGTTTTTCCGCACAGGGCTCAACCGAGTTCTCAGAGCGTCAAATCGACACCGTTCTTATCAAAGTTAACGATGAGTGGTGCCCTGATGACCTTTTGGGCAAGTACGCTGAGTTCCTTGTTCGCTTTGGCGCAAATGCCAACGCTGAGGATATGCCGTTTGAACGCGAAATCCTTTCAGAGATTGAGAGGAAAATCGCTCAGAAGATGGAGAAAATCGTATGGCAGGGAGATTCAGGTCTCGGAATCACAGGTCTCGTAGAACTCGCAGAGGGCGATGATAGTGCTTCAACAATTACTGTTAGTGCTTCAACCGCTGACACCATCTATGACCGTGTTAAGAATGTCGTTTTGGCTATCCCTGAGGAAATCCTTGACAAGGCGTATGTGTTCCTTTCACCTGCAAACTACCGTGACTTCGTTATGGCGATGGTTGAAAAGAATTACATCCACTTCGGTCCTGACGGAACAATTGAAGACAAGGACATCACTTTCCCAGGCAGCGAGGTTAAGGTTCACAAGACCTTCGGTCTCAAGGGTAACAGCAACATCTACGCTTCTGCTTACGAGAACCTTGTTTATGGTGCTGACCTTATGAATGACAGAGAAGAGGCAAGGCTTTGGTTCTCAGATGACGATGACCTCTTCAAACTCAAGATTAAGTGGAACGCAGGTATCACCACTCTCTACCCTGATATGGTTGTTCTTGGAACACCTGCTTCAGAGGAGTAATCTATCATCGTTGGGGGGCAGGGAATAGGCTCTGCCCCATTATTGAATAACTGAAAAAAACAAGATAAAAACTATGGGATATTGCTTACAAACTCTTGCGGGTCTTGCCCGCGATTGCGAGGCTAATCAGGGCGGCATACGCGAAGCGTGGATTGCCAACTATGTTGAGGATATGTTCACCGAGTCAGCAGGCACAATTGTTGGTATCAACAGCGCTGTGACGGGTAGTGTGTTCTATCACTACACTTTTAAGAAAGATACGGGGAACTTTACGAGCACGCTTAATGTTGACAACGCCAACGGTGTTAACTATGTTTCAACTGAAATCAACTTGGTGTTCAGCCGTATGGAGCAGTTGAAGAGAGCAGAAGTTGCTGCTTTGTCACTCGGAGACCTCTGCCTTATCGTTCTTGACGCTAACGGTAAATATTGGGCTTTCGGTGTGTACGAGCCTGTCAACGCAAGTGCAGGTTCTGCTGAAACAGGTGTGGCAAGAGGGGACAGAAATGCGTATAGTATCACTTTACTTGATAATGCGCCTTCTTATCCGATGAGCCTATCAGACGCAGCAGTTACCGATTTCAAGGCAAAGGTTACTGAGCCTCTCTCAGCATAATTCTTCTACCATTTTGCCATTATTTTGACTTGGGGGTGATGTGAATCATCCCCTTTTCTGTTGCCCTTGACCACGGGCTATGCCTTTTATATTTATCAATAAAAAAGATGATATATCTTGACAATAATACCGCAATACAGGACTTGTATATCCCAAGACAGAGCGCAAAATCCGCAGGTGGTGGCGTAAACGATTGGGCTACAAAGGAATATGTGAACTCATCTCTTGCTGCTGAGACCGCAAGGACGGAGAGTACATACGCAAAGAAAGGGGCGCTCAGCGCATACACTCCCACAACGGGCTTTACGACCATCAACGGACAACCCATCACAGAAGGTGGGGACATCGTTATTGAGGGTACTGCTTGGTATGCGGGAGATAACATCAAGATTGAGGACAATACGATTTCCGTAACGGGGATTCCGACCGAGTTCAAGACCATCAACGGCTCTGCCATAACGGGAAACGGAGACCTCACTATTGAGGGCAAGGTTTATTCCGCAGGAACGCTCATCAACATAGATGAGAACGACACTATCAGCGTTACGGGTGTATCAACCACATCAGAGGTTGAATGTCTTATATCAGCTGCTACGGCAAGCACAACAGGATGGGTTGCCGACCAACACTACCTCACCGAACACCAAAGTTTGTCTGCGTACAGCACGACAAGCGAAGTTGAAGGTATGATTTCGGCAGCAACCGCCTCAACAACGGGGTGGGTTGCCGACCAACACTATCTAACGGAACATCAGAGTTTAAGTGCTTATAGCACCACATCAGAGGTAGAAGGAATGATTTCCGCAGCGACGGCTTCTACTACGGGTTGGGTATCAGACCAACACTACTTGACCGAGCATCAAAGTCTTAGCGCCTACACGCCTACAAGCGGGTTCAGCACGATTAACGGAAGTGGTATCACAAGTGGTGGAAACCTCACCATAGACACCTCAGCGACGGTGGAACTCACACAGGCACAGTACGACGCACTTGTTTCAGGCGGTACTGTTGAGGAGGGAACGATTTATGTCATCACCGATGCCCCTACGATTGATATTGATGACCTCGCATCAAAGCGTTTACAGGAACTTGACACAACGCCTTCGTCTCCTTCTGACGGAGATGTTGTCAACTTTGAAGACGGCTTGTATAAGTACTGCGAGAGTTCTGCCAAGACCGCTTGGTTCTCAACAGACCCTTCAAACGGTGATGCGTATTACAATTCCTTGGTTTTCAGCAATATACCGATAGGAACTGTACTTTTTGAGTTCTCTTATGCGTATCAAACGGCTTGGAGAAAGGTTGTGTATGAGGGAAGCACTATAAAACTATATGAGAATGATGGAGCAACCTTGGTTGAAACCCTGTCGTTGGGTCAGTCGGGCAAGGATTTCCCTTCTGTAAGGGGCAGTTCATACCGTATAACCTGTAAATACGAACCAAACTACTTCGGTTTCCGCAAGTATGGTGCTTTGCAGTTCCAAAACATTTGGAACGGGGTGACAAGTGGAGCCCACTACGAAAAATTAGACCTTCCTGACAACATACCATACGCAGAGGCTAACTCAGGAATACCAAGGTGGAATGAGAACGGGGAGATAATAACAAAGGTTAGTAATGTAAACATAAAAAACATTTATATAAACAATTCAGGAACTTCATATTCATATAGGTTGAACTGCTATTACTCCGATTATGCGAATGTTCCTGAACACATCTTCACACCAACCGAAGGCGGTACATCAGGACAGGTCCTAATCTCTCAGGGAAACGCAGCCCCATCTTGGAGCAATTGGATTAAGTCCGTACAAATAACGAGCGACGCTTATGACGCACTTGTTCAGGCAGGTACGACAGACCCGAACACGCTCTACCTTATCGTAGATTAAGTATGGCAGGACAGTCAGTATATCTTGGCTCAAACGAAGTGACTGAGATTTACCTCGGAGATACTAAAATAGAGGAGGCTTATCTTGGTACGGAGTTGGTGTATAGCAGCGGTCCGTTTGAAGGATTGAAGATGTCTCCGAAGAGTTTCATCTTTACTCAGTCAACGCTTAGTGGTTCGTTGAAAATCAAGTCAAGCGAGCCTTGGACTTTAACACTTCCTGCTTGGATTACGGCTGACGCTCTCACGGGTGATACAGGCGAGACGATAGTATCACTCACAGCCACGGCACAGTCGGCAGCAACGAGCGGGACGATTGTAGCGGCATCCACCAACTACTCTGCGTCAACTACGGCAGAATACACTATGGCGAACTTTATTGACTACATCCACTCGCAGAATATGGGCAACAACAACCAAAACTACCTCTACACATCCATCTATCCTGATTTGACAACGAGAGGAGAGCTCATCTTCAAGCATCGCGGATACACGACGGGTAATATCCTTGTTGGTATGTTTGGCACGGAAAGCGGATGGGATAGCAGAGATTGGAGGTTGTTCACATACAGTTCAAAGTATAATATGGATATGGGTGCAGACCGTATAGCGGATGCTCTTGACGGATTTACTTCGGGCAACGACTACTCCATCAGTTTCGGTAATAACTACATCATCAACAACACCAACGGAAGAAGTGTCACAGGTCCTACGAAATCACCGACGCTTGACCATCTTCCCATCAGGATATGCCTTGGCGTTGTCTATGTGAAAGAGGTGAAACTATGGCAGGGAGAGACGCTTGTTTTTGACGGGAAAGCCGCTGAACAAAACGGTCAATACGGGTTGTTTGACTTGGTGAGCGGTACGCTGCTAACAACAAATGATTTCGTAATAGAAGGAGGATTGATTGTATGAGACAGATACCATACGACAAACTATACTGCGGTGAAACTAATATAAGTTTATCTTATGATGGAAGCCGCATCATCAACAAAGCCTATGTCGGAAGCGCACTCTCTCTTGTGCGTTTCTCAGAGTATCCTCGTCTCAAAATATCCGAAGAGGAGTTAGTTTTCAACTCATATTCGGGAGAGAGCAGCGTAGTGATAACGACAAACGCATCTTGGTCAGCAAGCACCTCGTCATCTTGGATAACGCTCACCGTATCGGGCTCAAACCTCATCGTAGCAGTCCCTGATTATGTCGGAGAAGAGGACAGAGAAGGGACTGTGGTGGTGACTGCATACAACGCTGACGCATCCATCTCTTCAAGCATAACCGTCTCTCAGGAACTCGTCCACTATGCGACCTACATCAAGACAGACGGAACCTGTTACTTTGACACGGGCATCATCCCTGACATCTATACGAAGATAGAGGTTGACCTCATCCCCGACCCTTGGGGAGGTGGTAATTGGCTCGGATTCATCGGTGCTCAGGATACAGATGACGGTCCTACGACCTTCCAAATCAGGCGCAACGCAAGTTCTGCGAGATGGTCTGCGAGGGTTGGCAACGGAACGGCAAATGTCGGTCCTAACTACACCGCAGGACAGCGTTATCTGCTCACCCTTGACAGGTACAACTTTAATGTTGATGGAACGGACTACGCAACAGGTACGGGTAGTATGAACGAATGCCACTATACGATGTTCATCTCAGCAATTCATAACCCCGCTTGGGAAACACAGTCGGAGTGGTTGGGACCGTACAGAGCGGTGAACGCAACTTTCTATCGGATAAAGGTTTGGAAGAACGATGTGTTGGTAGGCGATTTCAGACCCGCAATTTTCAACGAAGAGGGGTGTTTCTACGATGAAGTGACAGGCACTTACAAGATGAATCTCGGAACGGGAACACCGATAGTTGGAACGGAGGCTTAACCGCCTCCCTTCTTTTTTATATCTGTGATAAAAAAGGAATGTTACTGAAACTTATCAATAACCTTGACAAAAAGTCATATACTTTCACCGTAAACGATAAGGAAACAAGCCGTAATTTCTTCCACTTTCAAGTAAAACTTGGAAACGGGATGGATGACGGGGAATACACCTATATCCTCTACGACGATGATGATGAGATTGCAAGGGGGCTCCTTCAAATCGGTGATTATCAGCATACGGTGACGGCTTACACAAAGAATAATACCTACAAACAATACAAGGGATGAGCGAGAAGACAAAACTGCTCTTCGCAGCGGTAGACAAGAAACTTGAAAGGTCCATACCGACACCGAAGGAAAGCCTTTATACGGGACAGGGATATGTGTCCTATGGCGATAATAACGATTACCCTAACTTCCTCTATAAACTATACTTGGAGTGTCCTATGCTTGAACAGGCGGTCAACAGTACGACCGACTTCGTTACGGGCAACGGAGTGATTGCATCTCCTTGGGAATATCCGAACAGAAAGGGACAGACTTGGGAGGACCTTCTTCAAGCCCTCGCAAGCGACTACCTCACCTTCGGAAACGCCTTCTTGCAAGTCATCAGGGATGGTGCAGGGCGCGTGTGCGATTTTTATCACCTTGATGCTCGCTTCGTCCGTACTGACCAATACAACGAGGTTTTCTACTACAACGAGGAGTTCGGAAAGAAGTGGGGAAGAAAGAACAAGTCAATCATCTATCCGAAGTTCGTCAAGGATGCGGTTGACATCCCTGCAAGCGTTATTATGATTAAGACCCCTATGAGCAGGGGTGTCTATGGAACGCCTGTGTGGGGTGCTGCCATCCGTGCGGTTATGGCTGAGATTGAGATTGACAAGTTCCACCTCAACGAACTCAACAACAACTTCACGGCATCGGCAATACTGAACCTCAACGGTGGTCAGCCTACCGAGGAAGAAGCCCAACAGATTGAAGATGATATAATTGAGAAACTGACGGGAGCAGAGAATGCAGCTCGCTTCGTCCTCTCCTTCAACAACGGAAAGATAAACGAAACGACCATCCAACGCCTTGACACCGACAACTTTGACAGCCGCTATGAGAACCTTGCCAAGAAGACGGAATCACAGATTTATACCGCCTTCGGTCTAAACCCGAACCTCCTTGGTGTCAGCACAGCGCAAGGCTTTAATAGTGAGGAATATGAGAGCACTTTCACCATCTACAACAGATGCCGAGTTCGTCCTATTCAGATGAGGTTAATTGATGCCTTTGACAAAGCCCTCGGAACGAAGGGAAGCCTTGTTATTGACCCGTTCAGCATTACGGAGAATCAGAATAAAGAGAATAATGTAAACTAATGATGAAGAACATCCTCTTGGTGTCAGAAGACACCGTTAAAACATATTCCAACATAAACTCAAATGTATGGGGCAAGTTCCTCCTTCCTGCGATACGCGAAAGCCAAGAGATGGGTCTTATGCCTATCATCGGTGAGTGCCTTTATAACCGCATCTGCGACCTTGTAGGAAACGACCTCATCGGTGACGATATGTATGTGCAGTACAAGGACCTCCTTGACGATTACATAGAGCCTTACCTCATCTATCAGACGCTTACGAATGTCACCCCGCTCATCAACGGGAAGATGGGGAACATCGGTACTGTTTCCACCAACGACGAACACATCATCAACCTCTCACAGGGAGAACTTGACTTGGTTCAGAACTACTACCGAGAAAGGGCTGACTTCTATCAGATACGCCTTCAAAATTGGGTGAAAGCGAATGCCTCTGCCTTCCCTGAGTTGGAATGCTCTTGCGAGAATATGCAGCCCAACCTTGACAGGGCGAATAACTCCGTCGGTCTTTGGCTTGGTGGAGTGAGGGGAAAGAGAATGGCACAGAAGTGCGCTTGCGGAGGCGAACAGAAGTCTCAGGGTGGTGATTACGCTCAGGGATACGCTGACGGCTATGCAAGCGGAAGAACGGCACAGAAGGCGCTCATCACCTCTCTAACGGTCTCTGAGAATGGCACTTACGAGAACGAGAACGGATACAACCCCGTTGTTGTTGATGTGGCAGGCGGTACTCTTCAAGAGAAGGATGTTAACCTTCCTTATGATGTAAGCG
>AUXO010554377.1_pt1 | contig 27347 bp, 27 predicted proteins | sample 768731 | NCBI WGS metagenome assembly AUXO01 (sample SAMN02715735, study PRJNA202380) | gut metagenome | biome: sheep rumen | host: Ovis aries | place: New Zealand: Palmerston North
GCAACCGTGATTGGTTGCTCATTTTTTGTTAACTTCTATGTTATTGCCTAATCAAATGTGAATGTATCACTTGTTGTTGCTCCATCGACACGAACCACATCACCACTGCTAAAGTTCTGTGGTGCAAACGTTGCAATATGGTCTGTTACACTTGCTGTGATTGGTGTTGGGTCGTCATTGATATACATTGACAATGTGTTTCCGTCATTTGTATAACACTTGATTTCCCTTGAAGTCATCTTTGTATAGTTTTTACAGCAGATATGAACGAATGGCGTTGGATTCCATTCTGCTTTGTATAGATAGAAGGTGTCTTTCTTTGTTACGTGGTCTCTTTCAACAAGACCCTTGTCATTAAGTCTTCTCAACCCCTCTTCTATTACAGCGTTTTCGCCATCAAGGCATACCGTATATCCTTCATTTCTGTTGGCAACAGCAAAGTCGAACAGAACCCACTGAGCCGTGAACAACAGTTCTGGCTTATTTCTGATTGCTGCGATATGTCCTTCATGCAACCACATCATATATTCTATATCGTGACGTGCACCACCACTTCCTTTATTTGTCGTTGTACTTGGCGTTTCTGAATGACAACGTTGTGTACCGCCACAGCCATACTCAGAGAAGGCATATGCTTTACCAAGTTTAGTGACTGTGTTTACAAGGCAGGTGTTTAGTTGCGTTGTTGGATTGTTTGAAGTTTGATTTTGATACCATCCACTATACAAGTTACTGCCTATCCAGTCAATATTTGTTGGGTTTCCGAAATAATCGCATGGATTTGTAAGTGCGTGTCCTACAAGACCTACCATACGCTCTGTATCAAGTGCCTTGATTTGTGCTGTATATTCTTCGACCTTTGCTTTGGCGAATTCCTTATCATCAACTTTAGCCTCATTGCTTAATCCCCAGAACACAATACAAGGATGGTTATAATGTTGGTTAACCATGTCATCGTATTGTCCTACAAGGTGTGTCCAGTAGGCTTCTGGCATTGTTGACTGTAATTTATTCACACAAGGAGCCTCTGTCTCTACTATAATACCAAGTCTGTCGCACCAATCGTATGTCTCTTTGGGGTGTGGATAGTGTGCAAGACGCAGGAAATTACATCCTAACTCTGTCACGATACTGTATTGTTGTGCATAATCGGCATCAGACAATGCATTTGCCTTTCCTGCTATATCATCGTGCATACAACATCCTCTCAATAGATATTTGTGGCCGTTAAGTAAGAAACCAGTGTAAGTATTTCCATCTACACTCTTGTTAATTGCATACTCGTAGAATCTCAAGCCATAAGGTCTTTCGTACCTATGATACAATTCATTATTGTAATATATCTCAAGTTTTACGTCATACAAATATGGGTCAATCGTGCCATCCCAAAGGCGAGGATTGTTTATAGTTGTCATAAATATCATTTCCTCACCAGTACTAGCGCTTGATGCGGTGTAGTTACAGTTCGTACCACTTATTGTGCATACAACAGTTGCCCCAGTAGGTATTGATGTTGCTACGTTTATTGTGGCTGACCCAGTTGATACAGTTGACGTGATATGGAATCCATCATAGCCATAATTCATTGCTGGCAAGCAAGGGCTGGTGAAAAGCTTAACTTTACCCAATGTTGCATTGAAGTTGAAGTCTGCGCTTGCTGGAGCAAGACTGTCTCCTTCGTTGTTCTTCAATGTTATCTTTACATTATTTGTCCCACTATGCACATAATTTGACACATCAACGAAGAATGACGTATAACCGCCCCAGTGTTTCTCTACTAACGTATTGTCAATATAGACCACTGTTGACTGGTCAGCGTGCTGGAACCACAAGTACGTTGGCTGTACACTTCTTAATCCGAAAGTTGTCTCGAAATTAAATGTACCCTTTGCGTAGTTTGATGATTGTCCGTCAATTTGGTTGATTGAATATGGAGCTGTAACAGCTTGGTTGTTATAAGTCCAGTTATTAAGGTTTCTGTTGGATGCTTCAATTGGCACATCGCTGACATATACACAATTCTGGCTTGTTATTTGGCTGACATCGCCACCAAGTTGCGCATATGCCCCAACAAATGTGTCAGCTGTAATTGTTATTGCTGATGTATATTGTATAGGTACACCACTACTATCTAATTCATAGTAAATGATAGCGCCAGCTGTAGAACAGCTCATTGTTATCGTATCGAATCCATCAAATGAGATTACTGGTGTTGCAATTGCCTCTTCGTCATAAACAAGCCAGTTAGTAGGTATGCCGCTTGGACCAGTTGTCCATGTACTAACGGTCACATTAGTATTCTTGACAAAAGTACCACTTGAAGCAACGTTTGTAACCCAGTTGGTTTTACCTGACGCAGCATCAAGTCCATTTAACGCCATACACTTTATATAGTTCAGGCTGGTACAATTGTTAAACATTTGTCCGTAGCACTCCCTAACCATTGTTTCTGCAAGCAAATCAGGTGCTGATGTGATATTAGTACGCTCAAGCATATACCAATAGCAGCCTTGTGCCAGTGTTGTTGCTGGCAACTTTGGCGCTTCTGTTAAATATGTACACCAGCTAAACATTGCACGATAGCAATAATTAGTCAATGTGGTTGATGGTAATACAAGATGTTCTGCTGATAAACATTTGGCTTTCTTGAATATTGAACAGAAATTATATGTTCCAGTCATGGCTGTTTGTCCAATGAAGTTATCACCATATACAAGTGACATTATATTACCTTCAATGTCAAATGCTGCTGCATCTGAATCATATGATGACTGACCAGTAGGCGTTCGCTCTCCGTAACCGAAACCAGTGTAACCGCTCTTGCTTTCTGCATATGTTGAGTTTTCGCCCCTGAACCTAACAATATCACCTGTGCTAACATCAAAATATGTCGAGCTGTCACTTGCCGTTATTGTAGACCAAGCTGCGCCATTCAGGCTGTAATCAATTGTCTTTTCAACATTGCCATTTGAGTGTAAGTACACTTTACCGTTTGTGCGTATTCTGAATGTTAAGTAGTCATTTTCATAATGATGTGATGGATTATATTCGCAAGTCTGAGTGACAACAGTGCTTATTCTACCGTGTATTGTCGAATAAGCAGACACCACGGTGTCAGCAGTTATCGGGATTAATGTACTGTATAGTGCGTATGAGCCTTCATCCAGCTTATAATAGATGCTTGAGCCTGGTGTAACACAGGCAATGAACACATTTTCTCCATCACAAGATATTGTAGGAGCAACAAGTGTTACTGGATTATATATGCAAGTCTCAGATACTGTTTTACTTGTTTCTCCATCAAATACAGCATAGGCTGAAACAACAGTGTCCGCCGTTATTTCTATTGTCTGGGTATATTCAACGAAATTACCAACATTATCTAATTGATAATATATGGTGATAGTTGGGCCGCTACAATATATTGTAACAACTTCTCCGTCACAAGATATTGTGGGAGGTGCTAGACCTTCATTTTCTATCGTCCAGTTAGTAGGAATACCGTTTATACCAATTGTCCAGTCGCTCATAGAGCCATTTTTCACAAACGTTCCGCTTGCTGCAACGCTTCTTACCCAGTTTATAGTCGAATAGGATGCGCTAATATTTGTTGCCAGACACTTGATGTAATTAATGTGAATACAATCATCAAACATTCCAGTATAAGCACTTACTGGTAACGTTTCTGCATATAAATCAGGAGCTGTTGTCAGCCCTCTACAACTGTGGAACATACCGACATAACATCCAACTGCCAGCGTTGTTGATGGCAAGTCTGGAGCTACGGTAAGAGCAGTGTCGTTATCAAACATATACCAATAGCAGCCTTCTGACAGCGTAGTTGCAGGAAGTTCTGGAGGCGTTGTCAGCAAAGGGCAGTTGGCAAATGTAGCCCTGTAGCAATAAGTTGACAATGTTGTTGCTGGCATTATCAAGTTCTCAGCGGAAATAATATTTGAGGTGTTGAATACATTCGATAGTGCCCACGCAGAAGTTAAAGTCGTTTGTCCAGTGAAGTTATCCCCATATATAAGACTCATTATATTACCTTCTACGTTATAAGTGGCAGTACCTCCAGAAAACGCTGAAAATTTTGATTTGCTAGCCTCAGTATATCTTGAGTTTGTTCCTTTGACATATACTTTGTCACCAGCATTTACGCTGATTGGCGTGCCTTCTGTCGTTGAAGTGATTGTCTGCCATGTTGTACCATAATCCTTGCTGTATGATATTTCTATTGGCGTTGTTAATCCGCTATGTGTCCATAAAATATTACCACTTGTCAATACATCGAATGTTAGGTATTGCTCTGCATAAGGAGATTCTGCCCTTGCTTCTTGTGTTATACTGTATTGTATCTCTACTCCATGGAATATATATACGCCACTGACAGTCCTTGCAGAGGTTGTCATATTCTCATCTATTGCAATAGTTACGGAATCACTGCCTGGCGTTATTGTTTGCTGGCAAGTGATTGTCGTATATGTATCATTGTAATTAAACGATAAATCAAACGATGTCGCACTTGCTGCTACCGTTTGTGGATATGAAGGAGTTCCAATAACCTCATATGTATGCCCCTCTTCGCAGAAATCTGTAGGAGTACAGTGAGGTTCATCCTCTTGTATACAATATGACACATTTGGGCGTATAAAGCTTGTGCTAGCTGTATACGACACATAGTCATCATGAGTGCTGAATAATCTTGTATATTTCATTTTACGTTCTTCTTAGATTAAAGTTCTTCACATTGATATTTGAATATCTGTATGGGCCACCATTTTCATCCATTGCATAACCGATTACCACCTTAAGATATCTAAGTTCTGGAATATCTGGGAACTTCAGATTACTTGTGTATGCATCTGTGTTATGTATGTTGTCGTGACATACAAAGCTTCTTGTACTTGCAGTAGGATTATATGTAATCGTTAAATTGTACTCAGATGTGTTCGCCGTCTCTGTAGCTGCGCTTGTAAGAGTTGTGTTGGTATTTCCGCCAGAGGCAAATTGAGTACCAAGCTGTATGTATTTATTGGCTGAACTATGTCTTATCTGGAAACCATACCAAGGTGATGGAGTTGCTCTCTTTGCTGTCAATATGTTATGGTGATTTTCATTCTGTCCAGGCGGCTGCGTAGTAAAGTTAATGATGAAGTTTATGTCAAGTACGAAACCTCGTGTAACGTCAAATGCATAGTATTCAGTGTTAACACCGTCACCATTGAAGGTTTTTTCTCCGTCCTCACTTCCGCTTGTATTAATCTCATATCCAACGACAACAGAGTTACCACTTGCATCATATTCAAGTTCTTGTGTACTAACATTACCCTCAACGTCACCGTTTACATTCTCACCGTCAACTGGATTACCACTTGCGTCATAGTTCGTTGTATTACCGCTATACGAACCATCTGTGTTTGTATTTACAGTGCTTTCTGAACTTCCAATTGTATTTCCACTTTTGTCAGTGATGACGGTATCTTTAAATTCACTAGATGAACCGTCTTCATTTTCGGTGATGACCGTAACGACAGTTGTCGTGTTGCCGCTTTCGTCAATTACAATATCAGTTGTCGTTTCAGATATAGAGCCGCTTACATATGTAAGTGTTACATTTGTCGTAGCTGTCAAGCTATTGTATACTGCTTGTATTGTCACAGGTGATTCGTTTGCCCCGTCCAATATTGTAACCACACCATTGGTCGAATCAATCGCAGCGTATTGTGAGCCAGCAACAATGCTCCAACTTGCTGCTGTAGTGACATCTGAGACACTGCTGCCTATAGCCTTATACGAACATGATTCAGCGCTCACAGATGGAGAACCTTCAATTGTCAATGTAGCTGGAACATATCCGCAATCAGTCGAGTTCACTGCTGCAACACCACCTTGCTGATACACGGCTGGGTACACATTTTCCCAGGTAATACCGCCATCATAACTAACTTGTTGTTGCTGTTTATAATATTTGGTATAGGTTTCAGTGTTACAATAGTAATCCACACTTGGGTTAAGGTTAACCCATTGATATTGAGGCGGTATGTATCCACAGTCTGTAGATAGTTCCTGTGCTACTCCTCCCTCTCTGTATTCAGCTGGTTCAACATTAGTCCATGTCGCGCCACCGTCTTCACTCTTTTGTCTCTGCTGCTTATAAAGCTTAGTAGTGCCATCACAGTAGTAGTCAACAGACGGGTCTAGGTTAATCCATCTGTATTGAGTTGACGGAGGAGTTGTCGTTATGTATGTTTTGTTGTCGCCATAGCAATAAGATACGTTTGGTATTATGGCATCTTCTGATGACATATATTCCGTATATGAGCTTGTGTGGTCGAAAACCCTAAAATACTCCATTGTTATTACTATTTTTTATGATTAATTACTAGTTACATAGATAGTGCCATTAATATTCATATATGTCACTTTGCAGAATCCGCTTTTAGGACATGTCAATATCATCTGACTGCCATTTGGCGTAATGTAAGTTGCATTCACAGTTACCGTATAGTCTGTTGACGAACTGGTATTTGCGTAAATAACGGTAGCTTCAGCCCCATCGTTTGTCGCGCCAGTCATGTCTCCAGGACAAGATACGCTTACGTTGGTGCTAATGTCAACTTTAGACAGCAAGTCTTTTCTATGAATGCTTGTATCAAGCGTGTGTGAGCTTACAGCACCGCTTAATGCGACATATGCGTTCGTCCAAACAAGTTCGTTGTCAGTAACAGCACTATATACAGCCTTTGTTGCAACAGCATGGCTGCTTCCAGATGTCGTGTTATCCAACACCTGGTCAACCTCAATGTCAACATTGTCCAATGCCTCTGTCACCGTTACTGCACTATTTGCTCCAGTAAATGCACTGCCAAGCTTGTCTTCAAAAGTGGTCTTATTGATGTATTTCCTTCCATACACCCAGCTCTTACTTGCATAGTTGGTTAATGACGGAATATCAGTCTTTTCAGCCTTCCTGTCATCCAAGTCAACAAGTGCAGCTGACACAATTTCCTCATTTTCCTTGATAAGGTCTGTAACGGTGTTTGCGCTGTTCTCACCAGTAAAGCCACTACCAAGCTTTAACTCGGTATAATAATTGTCTGATGAAAAAGATACGACATCACCACTTTCATTTTCTATTGCGATTGTTTCAATGCCTTTCGCATAGTTAATCGCCAATTCACCTTCTTCCAATGTTCCTGATGACGGAAGCTTTGGCTTACCGTTTACTTTCGCGGTACTTTTCTTGTGCGATATAAAATTAATATTTTTTGCCATGACCTAATTTAAATATTAGTTTTTAAATGATATGGGTTTTAAGAAACGATAATTATATCAGTACCTAAAACCCCATTAATTTTTCTCTTATGCATAACTTAATAATAAATATCACATAGCAACCGTTTTTTCAACTGAAATTGTGATATTAAAAACTAAAAAAATGCAGCCATAAATGACTGCATTTGTTGTGTTTTGCATTATTCCAACGAATTTCTCCGTTCTTCGACTATTTTCTTATAAAATTCAACTCTTTGCTTACATACGGTATCAAGTGAATACCTGTCTTTAACAAATTCGTATAAATTATCCTGCAATTTCTTAACCAGGTCTCTGTTTTCAGCAAGCTTGTTGATATATTTTCCCCAGTCTTTGTGGTTTTTCCTTGGGTCAACAAGTAATGCGGTTCCATTCTCATTTATTTTGCCCCCCTTTTCAAACATTGGCACAAGGTTGATTGTATATGCGCCGAACTCCTGTCCGATGAACGCCGTATGTGTGAATCCGCATTCTATTTCCTTCAGCTCCGACTTAACACTGTTGAATTCATTTTCCTTCAATGGGGCAATGAGTACATCAACATTGGCATAATGCGTGGCATATTTTGTAATATCCCTCGTCCACATTCTCCTGTATGGCTCATTTATGAATGGGTCGTCAACGTTTGCCATGTATTTCAGGAGAAAGTCCTTATGCTCTGGAGAAATTGTTGAGTAGTTATCAGTGAAAATTTTCTCATAGTCACACCATACACTCTCTTGAGGCTCAATTGGTCTAACCGTTTTCTCACCTGTCATCTGGTTGTAAATAGTCCTGTTTCCCCTCGTATCGAAGCCACAGAGAACAAATTGTACCTTATCCCTATTAACTTGCCTTGCAATACCATTGACAAGCTCCAAGTCCTTTAAATGAGACGAACCACATATGATTCCAACCCTTAACCTGTCCGTTGGCTCAGTCTTTGGCACTGCATATTGTTCCTCTTCTGGATTAATTGCATTTGGGAACACAAAGACATTCTTGTTGTGCTTCTTGATTACATTCGCAAAAATCGGCGTTGTGGTCGTAACATAGTCTGCCTTCCTTAAATGAGCAACGATTGGCTCATACCACTTCTCCTTGTTTGCAGTCAGTGACATAGGATGGTCGTTCCCAAGCTTGTAATGGTCGTCAATATCCATTATGACTGGAATACCAAGGAACTTAATCATATCAATGATTCTACATTCCTTGTCAAGCTGCTTGTGGAAATGAATCAGGTCATACTGCTTGAGAAATGATTCAAGGTCTCCATGAGGCATGTTGTAAACCACATCAACATCAAATTCATCCTTGTAATGCTCACCTATGTAAACATGTGGGTCAACTGAACGGAACTTACCTACGCCAGTCCTATCAGATGGAATCACTAACATTTTGATTTTCTTATCCATATTAAGTACTTAATTTTCAATTAGTTATAATTATATATGTTTTATCCATTATTAATAATTTTTCCTAGAAGGCTGGATTCATCATTATAAACTTTTTCTCCAAGGAATTCAGGGTGTTTATGCTGGCTATCATAATATAGCATTTTAACACCGTGTTCTTTACAAAGAATAAGTTTTTTCTTATCTCTTTCAATAGATTCGTTAAAACTTTTTTCTCCTCCAAAATCAAGAACTGGTTCAAAATGTTGTCTACCTTGGCATTCAATTGCAATTTTACTATCTGGAAGATAGAAATCTAGAGACAATGAAATTTTGTTTTTAAGCCAAGGAAGGATATTACTTCTACACTGTTTTACATACTTGATATTGTTCTTTTTAAGATACGATTCAACTTCTTTTTCCATTTTCCACGAATTAACGCATCCAGGGCATTTGATTATGTTTTGTTTAAAGCTTGCAAATGTTGTTGTTTTCCATATTTGTCCGCATTTGTTACATTTAAGTATTAAATATGTTTTTTTACCTTTATATATGTTTTCTTCATTGTCGAAGCCCAAGAATGTATAATCTAGTAGTCTGCATTTTTCCTTTATTTTTTTTATTGCAAAATCATTTGAGAATTTACTGGTTTCACAATTTTTACATTTTGGAAAAGAACTGATACACACTCTATAAGAATATTCATTTATTTTACCACATTTTTTGCATTTTAATATCACTTTTGTTTTTAAACTACCAACATATCCATCGTCTCCAAATGACACAAGCTCTAAAGATGTATTACGCAACCGTTCATTTATTAAGTTTATAGCTTTTTTTTCATTTAATGTTACTGGCATAGATATTGGATTTTTCCTACCACAAGTATGCGTTTTTCTATCTGATTTCCTCAAGTTATTATAAGTTGTTGTGTTCCATTCTTTTCCACATTTATTGCATCGTAATAGAAGTTTGGTGTTCACCCCCTTAAATTCACCATTTAATCCAAGAAATGTAAAATCTCTTTCTTTGCATACTTCATTTATCCTTTTATTAAGTTCATTAATAGTAAGTTTCTTATTATTTGCACAGTTAGGACATCCTCTATTAGATGTTACCAGCTTGTCAAATGAAGTGGTATTCCAAACATTGCCACATTTTTTGCATTTAAGTATGAGATAAGTTCTATTATTAACGTATGCATTTTCATCATTATCAAATGCAATAAACTCAATGTGTTTTTCATCACATTTTTTTTTAATCCTTTCCAATGCTTCCTCGTTGGTTAAACGTTTCCCAGTACTCATTTGCCTGATTTGTTTGTTTTTTTTAAAAAATGATGATTTTTAGTGTTAATTTCAATAGAAATGTAATTTTTTTGGTAATAAAAAAATGGGCGAATCATTCTGATTCGCTCATTGGCAATAGATTGATAATTATTTCACTGGGCTATATATCTGAAAATTCACATTCAAAGAATATGGTGTCTTCTCCTTCTGTTTCTTTTTTTATCTGTGAAACGAATTCTGGAAGAATACCGACACATTCTACGAAATTTTCGTGGTATGAACCAGTCACTTTTAAAGCTGGAACAAGTCCCATTGAATATATTTTTTGTTTCATATCCTCATCCATTTTGGCGCTAACGGTATAATATCCGCTGGAGCCATTTGTACTTCCATCATGATAGTCACCTTGTGTTTGTTTCCATCCTTTCCAGGATGAATATACTATCCCGTAATAAAAAGAATCATCACCAAAATCATATGGATTAATATCAATATGTTTTTTGTCTGAATCCATTTCATCATCAACATCAATTGTAATATCCCATTCATCATTCCCTGATGCCATTATTGAAAGGATACCAACCCTTTTTTGAAGAACCCTGATATAATTCAAGATGTTTGCAAATTTAATACAATCTTCCCTATCATCACGGAAAAGATAAAGTGTGGACATCAAGGCTTCATGTAATTTTGCGGCTTCAACAGAAAACACTGGGCTATTTTCACCCATCTTCGACCATGATAAATAAGTCATAACCTCATTGGTTATATCCAAATCTGAAGATAAGTTGAAAAGATAATCATATTTGGACTTCGTTTCAGATAAAATCTTATTTATGCATTCTTTTATGATATTATTTAATCTGGATTCTGATAAGTATGTTTTGTTTTTTTGCCACATTGATGTTATTGCCTGTTTTTAATTGACGTACTTTAAGGTGATTTTTAAGAAATTACAATTGTTGTTTCAATAATTTATGTATTGATTCAGTGACGGCTCTATTTATTTTGTTTTCCATCCTGTTAGCCCTTTCCCATGATATTGTATCACTTGGCAAATTACGCTGTGGTTTTAAGGCATCTTGACCAAGGTCGTCTTTGATGCTTTGGTTTATTCTTGCCTGTTCTGGGTCAATATCTGGGTCATCAGCATGAAAATATGCATTTCCACCAAGCGTTGCTGCTCCGATACCTCCAGCTACAAGAGCGCCTTTTCCGAAGTCTTTTAAATTATATTCTTCAACTTCGTTTTCTTTTAAGATGCGATTTACTGAATTTCTTATAATCCTATGTAAATCATTTTCGTTTAATCTTATGATTTTTCTCATATTCAATTTTTTTCTGGTTCTATTATTATATCTTAATATATTATTATATATAACTTAATATTAATTATATATTATTATTATAATATAATTATATAATATAAATATAAATACATTGGAATATATATTACAACAGGGGGAAAATTTTTGTTAATTTCTTGTGTTTTTTCATTGTTGAAAATTTGGTTTTTTGTTTTTTTGTTTATATATTTGCACAGTAGTTCCAATTAAAAATAATAGAGTTATGATTACAGAAGAAACAAAGAAAAAGAATTATTCACTCTACATCAAGAGATTAGAACAGCTTGGTGTAAACACCGAGAAATTGAACGAGGTATGGGGTAAAGAAATCATGAATGCAACATTCACGAATTCAACTGAAAACGGATGTGCATATAATGGTTCATTACTGGAAATTATCCTCAAGGTTCTAACTCCATATGCTGTGAAATTAAATGAGTTATTACCAGAAGGTATCAGGGTTGACAAGGACACGCTTGTAAAGGTGTGTTTGTTACATCACATTTCAAAGGCTATCAAGTTAATCCCTAATGATAACCAGTGGGAAGTTGAAAAGAGGGGGTTACTTTACAAGTATAACCAGGAGTTACCTTCAATCAGGACTGGTTTAATGTCATTATGTATGTTGAATGAATGTGGGATTATGTTAACAACGGACGAAATTGATGCACTTACGATTAATGACAGGGACTTGACTGACGGCCAAACAAGATGGTATTCCAGTATTATGGCATCTATTGTCAGACAAGCAAATGAATTAACATATTTACAATTAAAAAACCAATAAAATGGATAAAAGAGGCGTTTTATTAAAATTTTTAAAGTTACACAAGGCAATACCGTCAGTTAAAAGTAATTTTTACAAAAAAAACCCAAAAATTTGGCTTGCGGACGAAGCCAATGATTATAAGTTTAGAAGTGTGGACGCAAAAACTTTTTTTGATTTTTATTTAAATAAATACGGTTTTATTAGGGGATTTGAGTATATTATGTCTGAAATTGATGCATCCAAGTATCATGAGCTTTATGATAAATGGAGATATTTTATTAATAACAACGTTTACTTGAATCCGACAAATTTTTCAGTCGAAGGGCTATATGCAAAGCTTCCATATAGGTATCTTAGACCATGTAAGATTATTGAAAATAAAGGTTATCGAACATTGGTTGAGATTACTGTAGATAATTGTCCAGAAAAATTTTTAATAAATTCAGATGAAGTTTTTTTAGAAAATGGAGAACGTGCCAATTTGAACTATTATTTGAAAATTAGAGGTAAAGAATTTGGACTTAAATAACTTACGTTAAAAACACAAAAAAATATGTTGGATAAAGAAATGAAATATTGTTATGATGACATTTCCATCATACCAGCGGTTGTAAGCACAGTTGAACATCGTTCAGACTGCAACCCATATATTGGCGAGTTTGGAAAAAGTAACTTGCCAATCTTCACAGCGCCTATGAGTACTGTTGTAAATGAGGAAAATTTCACTTTGTTTGAAGAAAATAATATTATTCCAATTCTTCCGCGAAACTTTGATTTTGATAAGCGTGTTGATTATCTTAAAAAGGGAAAATGGGCATCTGTGAGCTTGCAGGAATTTGAAGATTTATTCTTGACCAGTGATTGGGATTTTACTTTATATCCGTATGTCAATGTTCTTATTGATATAGCAAATGGACACATGAATAAATTGCATGATTTCATATATGGGGCTAAATTTAAATACAAATGGAACCCTCGGTTTAAGATAATGGCAGGTAACATTGCGAATCCTCTGACATATATTGAACTGGCAAAAGCAGGTTGTGATTATGTAAGGATGTCAATTGGTACTGGTGAAGGTTGTCTGACATGGACGAAACTTGGTGTTGGATATGGTATTGCTTCGTTGATTGATGAAACATATAAGATTAAGAAACAACTGGAACGAGACCGCATACACACACCGTTTATTATCGCTGACGGAGGTATAAGGGAAACAAGGGATGTTTTAAAATCTCTTGCTCTTGGTGCTGACTACGTTATGATTGGTGGTTTGTTTTCGAAGCTTATTGAAAGTGCTGCGCCGACATTCTATTATGATAAGGATGGTTTAATACATGAAATAAGTCCATTTGAACACAAGATTGACGCATATCCTGATGGGACGTTCGATATTGACGAAGAACAGATAATTGATAACCTTCATAAGGTATTTTATGGTATGGCTTCACGTAGAGGGCAAGAGGATATTCAAGGAAAGAAATCAAAAACAAGTGAAGGTGTTGAAAAAGTGTTTGATTGTACCACAAACTTAGCAAAATGGAAGGAAAATATGGTTGAATACATGCAATCTGCAATGAGTTATCTAAATTGTTTCTACCTTGAAGACATCAATCCAGAATTTGTTGATTGTGCGTTGATTTCAGCACAAACGAAGCAAAGTATTAATAAATAGTAGACAAAAAAAAACGGATAAGAGTTGATTTTCTTATCCGTTTTTGTTATTTTTTATAAAAAAAATGGATAACGTAAACAATGATATTGGGATTATTTTTTGCACAAGGAAAAAAGATGAGGAAATAAAGCCTTTCATAGACCATTTAAAGGAAACAAGCGGAGTTAATTCGCATATATATTTCATTCATAATGAAAATGGTGTTTCTCTTTCAAAAATCTATGCTGACATGATGGAATCAACAGATGTAAAAGAAAAGATTGTCGTCTTTATTCATGATGATATAGAGTTTTTGAGAAAAGGATGGGGAAGGGAAGTCATCAGACTATTTAATGAGCATCCAGAATATGGAATCATAGGTGTTGCTGGTTCAGCCCAATTTGATTCCAATGGTGCATGGTGGAACTATGAAAAAAAGTATGGCCAGGTACTTCACAGAAATGAAGGTAAATCATGGCTAACTTCATTTTCACCGTTATTGGATAAGGATTTACAGGATGTTGTTGTAATTGACGGCTTATTTATCGCTGTTAACAAAGATAAAGAGTTATCAAATTTTGACAGGGAGCTTTACGGGTTTGACTTTTATGACATATCGTTCTGTTTGCAGAATTTCTTTGACAATAAATGTAAGATTGGAGTAACTACAAACATAAGACTTGCGCATAATTCCATTGGAAAGCTCAAGGACACATGGTTCAGTAACAGGGAAAAGATAAATGAGAAATGGGGAGATAAGTTTCCCATTGATATTTCAAAAAAGAAGGGAAGATGAAAATAAAGGAAATGGATTTTGAAAAGTTGGTGTCTCTTTATGGCGTTATAACTGAAATATGCAGGGAATATTCAAGAATGACGGACGGTTATATGCTTGCAACTGGTGACAGTCTTCTTGAGAGGCTTCCGCAAGACATGAAGAACACAATTTCTGAAAGACAGGAGTATTTTAGTATTAAGGATAAATTACTAAATGAATTAAAGAAGAGATTAAAATCTGAAATAGAATGGTGAAGTTGAAGAAAATATTATTAAACCTATGGTATGGGCTCCCGTTTGGCTTAAAGGGGGCTGACACTGAAATCATGGGTGAAAACTCAAGCACCGACAATGATGTCTCTGTGAAGCAAGAGACAAGTGACCAGAGGGTTGGCAAACATCTTTTGAATGGTGAGGTGACAAATGAGGTTGAGGAACTTAGATACAGAACATACAAGGTTGCTGGTGAATCTGAGAATTATGATTATCTTGGAAACGGAGTTGCTGTTAAGAATGTCGGAAAAAAAATAAATATTGATTCATCAAAGTTTAAGTTTTCACAGGAGAACAACCTTGTGTGTAATTCAGTTTTGGATGAACTTCAGCATGTTGATGATTATGGGTTTGAGAAATACACGTTTGAAATCACATACAAAGATGTTGTCAGATTTAAGATTGAACAGTTCGCAACAAGTGTTGATGTTGACATAAACACAGAAAACAATAAGATTCTTACAAGTTTCCACTTTGAATCACAGGCAAATCCATATGACAGTAAGTCAAAATTGTTTGTGAATGAACTTGAAAAGCTGTTAAATGCGAAAAGTGAATATGAAATAAAAAGAAGTGAATTTTATGACTCAATGACAACATTTTCATTTTCGACATATAAGGCAAATGGTGAATCGAACTTTGTAAATTACAGCTTCATTGACGGATGCAAGCTCAAGAGTGTAAACCTTATCAACCAGGAATATATTTTGACATATGAATGGGATTCATTTATAAGACTTCCATTAAATCTTGAACAAAAATATTTCTCAAAGAGTATGAGTGACAAATATGATAGGAAAGAGAAAAAAGAAGTCGCCCCAGAAATGGTTCAATCTGAAAGAAAGAGATATTGTTCGGTTTGCGGAAGGGAAATGTCTGTATATGACGCTGACATTCAGGAAGCTGATGGAAAACCAATAATATGTCAGGATTGTATGAAAAAAGTATTTGAAAAATAAGTAATAAAATCATTTTTTATAAGATGCTAACGATTGGAATAGAATTAAATCATGTTATAAGGAACATAAACAAGCAGATTCTCAAATATTATCAGAGGGATTTTGACCAAAGTCTTGATATTGACGAAATAGATGACAAGGAGGATGTATTGAACAAATACGTCAAATTCAAGTCTAAGAAGGAAAAGAACAATTTCATCTATATAGACTATCCTTATGAGATTTTCGGTTGTGCAAATACGGTTGAGAAAAAACTTGCTGTTAAAATAACAAACTGGCTTACTGACATTACCAACATAGAGGACGAAGACATCAGGATTATATTCTACACGCTTAATGAAGAGGCGCTTACGATTCAGTCAACGTTCTTTTTCCTAAGTAAGATTGGCGCAAGGGTCAGGAAGGTGTTATTCCCAAAGGAAATATCAGAAGTGTGGAATGAATGTGATGTTGTAATAACGGCTAACAACGACATGTTTGACAATGTTCCAGAAGGCAAGAAGATTGTTCTCATTAACAGGGAGTTTAATAAGGAAAACAAAGACAAGGCGTTTTTAAATTATGACAATTTAAGCGAAATTATTGAAGACGATAACTTTTTTAATAAATTGAAAGCAAATGGATAATATAGGAATTGATTACATTTTTGACATCAACAAGATTGCTGAGTTTGTTTTCGGCAACCCAAATGACAAGACGAATGAAATTGAAATAAATGAAAATTTCAGGTATGACACAGAAAAAAATAAATGGGTTCCAGATACGAAGCAGACGACAGAGGTCAAGACAAATGATTATACTGGGCAGAACAACATACGTTATGACATGATTAAGATGTTCATAGAGATTCTTGATTCGGTTGAGGATACTAAAATAATGACCATGAGCCAGAAACTTGCTCTCAATACGTTACAGGCTTATGAACTAATAAAAGACATAAACGAAGATGGAAATGAATGAAAAACAGAAAAGGGTAATGGAAAACATTAAAAATGAAATTTCCAAGATAGAAAAGAAAGAAAATAAGATTTATTTTTTCGTGATTGACACAAAAGGAGTTCCAAGTGGAAGCCTTGAATATATTTATAACCTTGCCGTTTTTGCAAAGGAAGAAGGGTATGATGTCACCATGCTTCACACTGAGGAAGAATTCGTAGGTGTCGGTGACTGGCTTGGAGAAAAATATTCTTCATTACCGCATGTCAACGTGAATAACGGTGATGTCGGTACTTCTCCATCTGACGTATTGTTTATTCCAGAGATTTATTCACAGGTCATGAATCAGACAAAGAATCTTCCTTGCAAGAGAGTTGCAATCCTACAGAACTATGATTTTGTTGTTGAACAAATGCCATATGCTGCGCAATGGGGTGATTTTGGAATAATGGAAGGCATTACCAATTCAGACTATCAGGCAGCAGAGCTGAATGAGTCGTTCCCATATGTTAAGCTTACAAAAGTAACCCCGTTTATTTCAAAGATTTTCGGAACGACCTCGGCACCAAAGAAGATGGTAGTCAATGTGATTGCAAAAGACCAGTCAGACATCAAGAAAATCGTTAAGCCGTTCTATTGGAAATATCCAGCATTCAGATGGGTTTCATTTATAGACCTTAGAGATAAGCCTAAGAATAAATTCGCAGAACAATTAAGGGAGGCTGCTGTTACAATCGTTGTTGATGATAATGCAAGCTTTATGTATTCGGCACTTGAAGCAGTAAAGAGCGGAAGTATTACGATGGTTAAGGTTCCCAATACGACAGTTGACTGGGCTGATGGTGATGAATTGCCGAATTGCTGTGTCTGGTTCGATAATTATGACACTCTTCATAAACAAATCGCAAGTGTTGTCCGTTCATGGATTACAGACAAGGTTCCAGCAGTACTTGAAGAAGAGGGAAAGAAAGTTGTTGCGAATTATACAGAGGAAAAGACAAAGGGAGAATTCATGACATACCTCAACTCTGTTCTTGAAAAGAGAAAAAAGGAAATGGAAGAACTTATGTCTCATGTGAAGAACATTAAAGATGAATAATTAGACAAAAAACTTAACAAGAAATGAAACAAATTGCAGTAATCATACCAATGCATGAATTTGGTGAGGAAAATATAAAGCTTTTGAATAAAGCAATAGACTCCGTTCCAGAAGGATTCAGGATTTTGCTTTCAACCCCGAAGAGTACCAGTGAGAAAGACATCAAAGATGTAAGCAACAGGGTACAGTTATTACAGGAGACAGATGGAAGCTCGTTTGCTGAACTCGTAAACGCGGCAGTCGCAAAGGTTGAGGAAAAATGGTTTTCAATTCTAGAATTCGATGATACCTATACTCCAATCTGGGAAAGCAACGCAATGAAATACATCGAATATATGCCAGACACAAGTGTGTTTATGTTCCTTGAGGACATCGTTGACTTTAATAATGGGAAATATATAGGTTTTGGAAATGAAGCTGCATGGGCTAGCTCTTTCTCAAATGAAATTGGATATGTTGACAATGACTGTTTACAAAATTATTTCGACTTCTACATGACAGGTTCCATCTTCAATGTTGCTGACTGGAACAAAGTGGGAGGTCTGAAGCCGTCAATCAAGATTTCATTCTGGTATGAATGGCTCCTCAGAATCACAAAGGATAACAACAAGGTCTATGTAATCCCAAAGGTCGGATATAACCATAGTCTTGGCAGGAAAGACTCAATTGTCGAAATCTACAAGAAAACAGTGTCAGATGAAGAAGTACAGTGGTGGTTCGATTTAGCAAGAAGAGAGAGTCTGTTCCGAGAAGATAGAAACAAGACCTATGAGGAATATAAGAAAAATATTGAAAGTGCCGAAGAGTAGGTATTAATTAAGTTGTAAGTGGCATTAATTTTGATTGGTTAATGCCACTTTTTTACATCAATCTGGTAACACAATGGTTTTTATAAAAAAAACGTGAAAGAAAGTGTGTTGTAATTACGCAGATTTGCCGTTGATGTGATATTTAGTAATAAAATAACAAGGCGAAAGCCTACAATTATAAATATCATCAACAATGTCAGAAATTTGCGTATCCGAAGAGAAAGTTAAGAAAAAAAGGGGTAGAAAGCCATCAAAGGAAAGAAAGGGTTATTTCTACGAAGAGCAGGAGAAGGCTGTATCTGATTACATTGAATCCAATGACGAAAAAGAGAAGAACGAGATTTTCAATTCAGTGTTAAAACCAGCCTTTACCAAGATGATAGAATCCATAATAAGAAGGTACAATCTTTATCCCCCAGATGAAGATTTCCAGGAAACATTTGACGACACGATATCTTTTCTAATGACAAAACTTTCATGTTTTGATAACACAAAAGGATATAAGGCATATTCTTATTGTGGTACAATATGTAAAAACTATCTGATTTATAAGATAAACCAATTTTCAAAGAATCAGAGAAGAAACATTTCCTATGACAATCCAGTTGATACCATGCATGATTCGTTATCGGACAGTATGAGGTATTCTTACAATGAGGAAAACGGTGAAAGGGGATTTATAGAGGAATTGACTGGAAATACTGTTGACAAAATAAAGAACATAATTGACAACAAGTCAAAGTACAAGTTGAACGAAAATGAAGAAAAGGTTGGTCAGGCTCTTATAAATCTTATGACGAACTGGGATGAATTGTTTGCCCAGATGGGAAGCAATAAGTTCAATAAAAGTTCGATATTATTGTTCTTGAAAGAAACTACAATGTTAAATACAAAGGAGATAAGGGATGCCATGAAAATATACAAGAAAAAATATTATGATATTAAGTTCACACTTATCAACGATTAATAATTTTCAAGATATTTATAGGTGAAAAAACAAGATATTATGGCAAAATTAAAAATAGAACTAAATGACATAAGAAACTTGCGTGATTTGCTCCAGGAAACGTATAATCTGGCGAATGAACAAGTTATACAGTCACAGAATGAGATAAACAAATTGTCGAATGCGACAAACTTGCAGTCTGAGGCTATGGACAGCAAGGCAAAGTATGCAAAGGCTATAAATGATTATCTTTCAATCAAGGACAAGGCGATTTCAAAGAAGATTGACATTGCAAAGTTATTGACAGACATCTATCATCATAATGGCGATGTAAAGGGAATGGTTGAAAGTGGGGATTTATCGAAGAACATGACGTTTAATTTTGACGACATAAGAAAAATTGTTGATGATTCGTTAAATGAACAGGAAAAAACTAAGACGATAAAGGTTAATAAGTAATGGCAAGTTTAAGGAAGCTGGAAGACGAAACTGTAGCATTGGTAGATGCTGCGAAAGCCATGCTGGACAAGGTTGTGAGCATCATGGAGATTTTTATTGATGCCCCCTCTTTGTCTTTCGAGTATACGGTCTATCCAATGAGACTTGTAATGATGCTTTTAAGGTCAGTTGGAGTGACAGCAGAGGAAATGAAGGAATTCCTCACAAAAATACTGCTCTATTCACTGCCAGCCCTTGAACTTTCCGTTAAGGCGGCTTTGTTAACCAATTTAAAAGGCATCATTTCATCATGTTCTGTAGACCCAAGAATACCAGAGAGATACAGAAAGAAAAGCATTGGCTATCTTGGAGATATAGAAAGAAGTAAATATGGAATAGACATTCCAGTGCAGTCAATCGATATTTTCGGAAAACTTGACATTTCACCGTTGGATGAAGGTGCTGGAAAAGAATATTATTTCGGAACTGAAGGTATGACTGACACATATCAGCTTGCAAGGGCTGATGACATGGATGCGTTCCTATGGTTTGTTAAGCATAAGAGCAAATTTCCAGCTTGTAAAACAATCAACAACATGTCAGACCTTGGTGGAATAGTTAATCCGTCTGATGCAACGTTATTTTCAGCTTTTAGTATTCAATTTACGCCAGATAAGCCATCAAGGATAATAAATGGAAACACATTCTCATATTATAATGCAGATACAGTTTCAATGTGTGTTGAGGCAAAGCATGATGAGAATGGCAAAATTATAGAGAATACCATAATCCCAGTCAGTGATGACAGAACAAGTGCAAACTGGTATATAAGGAGAGCAGACCAACTTGGTAGGAACGCGTTGTCTGGCTGGATGAAAAAGAATAAAATAGACGTTCCACGTGATTTTTCAAAGGAGAGGGCAATATGTAACATACAATATCTTGACGGTGACATGGAGTGTTCACTTGCGGAAAATGTCGATAATAAGTTCAGGTTCTCCATATTGCCGAAGCCATATGTGCATATCCCAAAGGTGAACTTTAATGACAAAAACAATTCCGAACCACCTTGGAGATTCAAGAAACTATTGTTCAATGACAAGGGTGAGATAGACTCGAACGGAAGATTCACTGTCAATGATATTCCAACAGAAAGAGTTGATAACGGTTATGTGTATTTTAATGGTGTGAATAATTCGTATCAGCTTAAAATGAATATCAAATCTGGAAAATTATCATACGGCTTAGATACGGATGCATCTGTAATGGCCAAACATATGATTGAATGTTATCCAGGTCTGACTGTGTTTGAATTCAACTATGATTATGTCATGGGAATGAAGTTATTTGACGCAAAAGTAGTTGCGACACAGTTGATTAACTCTATCATGGACATAAATGTCACTTTTAGAGGAACCATATCATTTGAGGATGAGATACGCGATGAGGTGAAGGAATTAATCAAGGAGATAATAGAAGAGGACACCTCTGATATTTCTGATTGTTTCTTTACATTCGACAATACCAGATATTCCGCATTGATGAGAGCCGCTGAGGTTAAAAGGGCTGAAAGCAATAAAAGAAACGGAGTCACTGGTTCAGCATATTCTGATATCATAAGCATATTGAATGAATATGATTCAAATGCAAGTTTGCATGAACAACATGAGGTTCTAAGCAGGGCATTCACGCAAGCATCGCTTGTATTACAGGAAGGGGCCGAAGATGAAAGTGACAAAGATTCGTTAAATCTTAATTTTTTCAGTGATTTGGTTGAAAACCTTGTGATGGCGATTATATATTGTATATTCAGTCCTAAAGTTCTGATGTTGCTTACGGTAAATGAAACCATTATGGGCGGAAAGTGGAAAACATTCACAGCAAAAGAGTTTTTCAGAGCAATGGGTAAGGTTATAATTTCAATAATAAGGGAAACAGTTAGCTTATTATTGCAAGAACTCAACAAGTTCTTACTTGAAAAACTTGAGCCTATTATTGCAACAATGGTTTCACTTATCGCAACTGAAAGAATAACCAACTATACAGATGCAATGAACGAACTTATCAAGAACTGTTCTTTCATATGGTTCAAGTTCGGAAATCAATATCTCGACACGAAGCTTGATACAGTTGACTATGCTGATATAGATACAAGCGTTAATAAGGAAAACGAAACTCCAAACAAAAACTGTTAGCGATATGGGAATACAACAGATTTGCAACACGATTAAGAATTATTTCAAGAAGGTCAGGGCTGCTCATCCAGAAATGCCAGGAATATTGATAGTTTGCTCACTTGCGCAGAGACCTGGACTTTCCGTGATACAGTCAACAGCCAATATTGTCAATTCCTTGGCAAAACTTGGAATACCAACAGGTCCTATGCCAGACGGCAGTTCAAATCTGACAGTTGGCTTTACATTCGGAATAACCAGTGAGATATTCAGGGCTGTCAGAAAGGACATGTCTATGCAGGTTGGATTGCAACCAGGAAGTTTCAATATCGTTGTCGGTGGTGCTGGAGGCGGTACTGGAACAAACATAAACACAGGAATAGGTAGAATGTTTTTAGGTTAATATATTATGGGAATACAACAGATTTGTAACACAATTAAGAACTTGTTCAAGAAGACAAGAGATGCATTTCCAACAATTCCTGGAATGCTAATAGCATGTGGTGGCTGTGACAGACCAGGGCTGTCAGCATTGGAATCGACGGCAAACTTCACGGTTTCACTGTCAAAGCTTGGCATACCAACAGGTACTATGCCAGAAGGTTTTTCAAACATGTCGGTCGGTTTTGGAATGGCTCAGATGAACGAAACATACAGGGCATTAAGGGAAGATGCATATACACAAGTTGCCTTTCAGCCAGGAAGCATCAACTTTGCGGTTGGCGGTGTCTTTGCTGGGGTCGCAACTGGAACTAACATCGGCACAGGTAAGTCTTGTGCCGTTGCAAACTAAGTAGGATAATGGTTATGAAGAAAAATGTTGATTTTACAAAGTTGTCCAATGCTGAGATAAACTTGAAGAAAATGGGATACGAGAACGAATATAATATAAAGAAGAAAAAGGTCGCAGAGCTTATTGATGAACTGAAAGAACTTGACATTCTTTATATAAATGCCACTAATGAATTAAAAAACAGGGGGATTTTAAGCGATGGGTAAATTAATAATGAAACTTGGATATGTCGTTGATGTTGAGGATGTCTTCAGCAAGGATAATGCTGATGGTTTGAGAATTAAATTTACGCCAGAGCCACCAGATGACGAATATGATGTTGATAAACTAGACTGGTGTTTCCCATTGATGCCAAAAGCATTCCAGAGTATTCCAAAAATTGGGGAATGCGTCTTGATTGTGTATGATGAGACGGATAATGAAAGAACTCAGAAATATTATTTAGGACCTGTTGTTTCTCAGCCTCAGTTCCATGAATTCTCGTCATTTAACGATGGTATGACGTTATTGAAAGGCGGTAAGAATAAACCGCTTAAATCCCTTTCAAATTTCAGCCAGACAAATGGCTCTTTTCCAAAAAATGAAGATGTTGCGATGATTGGAAGGGGAAAGGAAGATGTTATCTTAAGATATGACGAAAAAGGGACAAGTGAGGTTGACATAAGGGCTGGAATACGATATAAAGATGAGAACAATCCAGAAAAAGCCCTTAAATATAATGTTATTTTCAACGATGTTGACCCAGCTTACATCCAGTTGAAATACAGCCCTGGAATCGCAACTGGAGAGAAAAACCAGGCAAACAGCGTAATAAACGTTGTTGCTGACAGAATTAACATCATGAGCAATAAGGACAGTAATGTCTCAGACCATATCCATGACAGGGATGAACTTGTAAAGGAGGAAAAAATGGATGATGTGATGAATAAGCTCCATCAGGTTCCGAAAGGTGACAAACTTGTTGAATTGCTGGAATTGATGAAAGGTGCGCTGTTACACCATGTACATCCATGGGCTGGAATGGAACAATGTGGCGACTGGTCTGGATACATCAAGAAACTCGAAGGATATAACATTAACAGTGTTCTTTCTGATTATGTAAGAATTTCTTAAAAAAAAACAAAATACCATGTATAAACCAAGTGAAAGATATGGAAAGCCTAATCTAGGGAAAAACGTTCAGATAGTAGGAGGCGCAAATTTTGGCTCTGAACCATACTTAATAAGCATAGGCGACAATACAACAGTGTCGTTTGACTGCGCGTTCGTGACACATGATGCTGCAACAAGAGTCATAAGAAACCTACCAGACGGTGATAAGGAAACGGTCATATATGCGCCGATAAAAGTCGGAAAGAATTGTTTTATCGGTTGCAGAAGTGTCATACTTCCAGGTGTGACAATAGGGGACAACTGCATCATCGGTGCTGGAAGCATTGTGAATACAAGTATTCCCTCCAACACCGTTGCAGCTGGTACTCCATGCAAGCCAATCTGCACGCTTGAGGCTTACAGGAACAAACATAAGGACGATTTTATGTATATAGTGTCAAAACCGTTTGAGGAAAAGAAGGAAATCCTTCTTAAACATTTCAACATAAAGTGAATATCACCAGTTATTGAACACTTTTGTTATGAATGTATTCCTCACTATATCATTATTTGTGAATTCATCGACTGAAACGCCTTCAACTTCAGCCAGTTTTTCCTTTGCATGAACAAGACCGCAGTCATTGAAGTCCCTGATGCCCTTTCGGTCAGTCTGTTCTCTGTCACCCAAAAGCACTATCTTTGTGTTTCCTTCGCCCATTCTACCTATTAAGAGAAGTGTTTCCCTTTTTGACAGGTTTTCAGCTTCATCTATTATAATAAAAGAATCATCGAATGTTTTTCCTCTTGCATAGCTTAATAATTCAAATTCGATTAATCCACTGTTTATGAGTTGCTGTGCAATTTCTTTATATCCAATATTACCACTTATCTTCAATATCTTTTCAATGGTGTTAACAGTTGCCATTTGGAATGGTTTTATCTTTTCCTCAATACTTCCAGGTAAGAGACCTATCTTTGTTGCTTCCGATGCTTCAACAGTCGGGACAATAACGATTATCTTTGACACATCACTGTTCTTAAGAAGGAAAAGTCCAGCGGTTAAAGCAAGAAGTGACTTTCCGACACCAGCTGGTGCGTCGCAAATGTTAAGTTTAAGATTCAGGTCTTGAAGGTTCTTTATGAATTTCTTCTGTTTGTCGTTTTTACATTTTACATTTAGCTTATAATTCAATGTCTTGAGCCTTGTGCACAAGCCTTCAGATGTTAGATAATTAAGAGCACTGTCTCTCTTCATTTTTTCTTCGATAATTTGTCTGTCAAATTCATCGATTTCTTTCAAATGCTTCTTTTTACCCATAAAAAATGCCATTTACAAAAAGAGCACAGTATCCTTGTGTTGGTACTGTGCTATTTCATTATTTTATAAAAAAAGTTGTTTATCATCGCCAAATATTATGCGTATCTGTTATTTAGAATATCTACAATGTTAAATGATAATACATCATGGTGAATTATTGAATTCATTCCGTATTTAATTCTTACGTCAACAAAATATTTCTGAGGAATCAATATATTAGTGTCAATTATGTAGAAATTCTCTGAAAACGTCTTGTTGACCGAATCCCATTCTATGACATCAATTTCCCTTGTTCCATCCATGACATAAACCCTTATGCTAATGTCATCAACCAACTGTACGGTATTCGTTGTATAGCTTGGCTTAGCCTTTATAACAAGTTTCCTTAAGTCTCCCCTCCTAATTCTTTCATCTTGCTGAATTCCAGTTATCGTTGGTGAGAACGTTACGTTCGTAACACTCGTTGAATTTCCAAGGTTGAAAAAATTAGGTGTCGATTTAAGCGTAAAATCAAGCTCTACGTCCTCCAAATCATCTCCCTGGTAAAATATACCACCCCATGTGTCATAAAGCATTGTATCCGCCTCAAAATCGTTCCTGGAGAGTTTTAAATCGATATAATAAACGCCCTTTGACTGTTTTGTCGATGTAACACCAGACATTTCATTTCCATATGCATCAGTTATCACTTCATCGTCACTGTTTCTTATGGTAACTGTAGGATTGAAGTCAAGGTCTCCAAGCTGGTCTCCAATCGTACAGTAAAGATACAGTCTGTTATTCTTGCTAAGAACGAAATTGGACCTATCATCAAGTATTACGTCGTTATATCTTGTTTCAATAAACGGTTCAAAGAACGTATTTGTCTTATCTGTCAGGAATCCAACGTAATTCTCATATTCGCTTTCAGTAACTTCAAGCAATGGTGAAAATGCCATTCCTATACCGTAGTTCTCAATGTCGCCAGTCAGGAATTTATTGAACGTATCTGTTATGTCAACATTGATGTTTTCATTACCGACATCAAAATGCTGCCTTGCAATTACAATTGACTCCTCTCCAGCTGAGAATTTGTCATATTCCTCAGAAAGCCTTTCATTGGAATACACACCTTCCTCATCCCACGGCATGCCATTCATTCTGTTGAACCAGTTTGAGCCGTCTTCTGATGTAAGTCTATCCTTGTCAACAACATTATTTGAATAATATGCCTTATTAAGATAGTTTTTACTGTAGTCAAAGCCCTTTCCCCTATCCCATGGCTTAGGGATAAGAAAGAATATGATGTCAAATGAAGTAGCCCTTATCTTATTGTTCATGTTGATTGAGCTTGTCTCACATTCATGTAATTGCGTGAAATCAAGCGAACCAGCATTTGTTATATAAAGAGTATGCTTCATCTTTGACATGTCAATCATCATACCATCATCAATAAGCCCCCTTACCTTTTCGTGGTCGAAATACATCAATATTCTTGAAACAATGGTATCCCGACCATAAACAAGTTCAGCAATAGGGTTAAGCCCAGTATTTAGCTTTGAACCGCTTATGATGGTGTTAAATTTAGAAGAATATGTCTTATAAACCATTTTTTACATTTTATATATAAATATTTTTTGACAATAAAAAAAAAAAGGGTAATGATATAGGAGTTGGCACGTTATTATGTTAATGTCCCCAACCTTTAACCATATTTTCAATTCGTAATGCATCCATAAATTCTTCTTCAACAGAATTACCTTTTCCAATCATATTGAATTTTGAACCATATTTTTTATCTAATATTTTGGCTTGTTCTAAATTTACTCTAACTTCTACATAGCCATCATAATCATCATTAAAACCTGTTCCTTCAACATCAATCCCCATATTACGAAGTTCTTGTGCCAAATAGTTTAAACGATATTGTCTTCCTTTCGCATCATAATAATGGACATATCCATCTACTTTTTCATTATCATATTCTTCTTTCAAAACAATCTTAA